>Ga0154758_117_pt2 | contig 55413 bp, 55 predicted proteins | sample Rifle2008BG16ft_FD_105766 | JGI IMG/M metagenome (GOLD analysis project Ga0154758, IMG submission 105766) | Spirochaetes bacterium RBG_16_49_21
GTAACGTAAGCCCCCCTCTGGGGGGTTGGGGGGCATGAAGGCATGAGGTGTAGATAATAGTTGAATAGTTAGCCACATTGGAGAGGGGGACAGGGAATAAGGACGGGGTGGTTGATTCAGCGATAATTTTTAAAAAATTAATTACAAATCGTTACAATTTGAAATTAAGTATTTATATTTTTAATTTAGAATTACTATATTATTAAGCGCACGGTCGGACTATGACAAACTGGATGGGAAAGAGCTTTATCATCATCGGCGCAATACTGGTATTGATCGGGATTTTTGTGCTGTTCAAAGACACGATGCCTTTTCTCAAATATCTCGGAAGGCTCCCGGGGGATATCAATATAAAGCGGGAAAATTTCAGCTTCCACTTCCCTATCGTCACGAGCATCATAATCAGCATATTTCTGAGCCTGGTGATCTATCTTATTAATAAATTCAGATGAAAAAGAATGGTGAAGAATGATAGTGAGTGCAATTTCCGCCCTCACCGGAAATCGGATACTGTAACCGCCGGCCCTGTATCATGTCATACAGTTATTCCGGCATAATTCCTTAAAAAATGTATTGCGCCGGGGCTGGCTGATTATTAGGGTGCAGGCTTAAGCCCCGCACACATCATAAAACAGAAGAGAGGAGAAATGTCAGATCTACTTATATTTGTCGGCTACGGCGAAACCCTGATTTTCGCCACGCTGGCATTCGCGAGCATCCTGGCCCTGGCCGTGGGGATGGAAAGAACGATCATTTTCAAAAAAAATTCAAACAAAAAAATAGCCCGCTTCGCCGAGGAGCTGATCGGCCTTCTGAGGAAGCGGGACACCAAAGCGGCCGCCGTTCTCGTGGAGAGCGCAGGGGACAACGCATACAGCCGGTTCGCGCGGTTTTCACTGGACCATGCCCGGGGGGGCGTATCGGGGCTTGCCGACCTCATGTCCGGAAAGATCATCGAGGAAAAGATCACGCTTGAAAAAAGGCTGACCATATTAAATACGCTGGGGAACAACGCCCCTTTCATCGGGCTGCTCGGCACGGTTCTCGGCGTCATAATGGCGTTCCACGGCCTGGGAACGCTCGGCAGCACCGGGGCGGAAGTGGTCATGCGGAGCATCTCGCGTGCCCTTCTCGCCACTGCCGCCGGACTCTTTATCGCGATACCGGTGGTGATGGCGAACAATTACTTTTCAAAAAAGGTCAAGATCATAATCCAGCAGCTTGAAATTCTATCCAAGGAATTTGCCGCGAGTTTAGCAGGCCGGAAATCAAATACCAAAAAGAGGTAAAATGCCATGGCGGTACTTCCCGGCAACGAGGATGACGAAATAGGATATATCAACATAACGCCGATGGTTGATGTGCTCCTGGTGCTCCTGGTCATATTCATGGTAACGGCCAATTTCTTAAAGAAGGAATCGGTCAACATAAATCTGCCCAAGGTAAACGCCTCGGACCCGAACGTCGCCCAGTCGATCCAGATCGCCATGACCAAAAACGGCAAGCTCTTGATGGAAGGAATGGACACCAGCGAGGAAAATATGGTGGCGAAGCTTTCCCGCGAATCAAAATACCGGCCGAATATGCGGGTCACGCTCTCGGCCGACGAGCGGTTGCCGTACGGATCAATAGCCCGGGTCATGGGCCTTATCCGCTACTCCGGGGTCACGCGCATCGCGTTATCCGTAAAACGCTGAAACGGATTTTAATGTATGTCATCACGCTATCGCATTATCAGACAAAAAATCAAACAAATGGATATATACACGCTCTGCCTCGCGTTTTCGATTTTTGTCCACGGCGCGGCGTATGGCGCCTATTATATATCCAATCTGCCGGAAGTCGGTAATGACGACATGGTATATGATGCTAAAAATTTTAAAGCCGTCGACGTTGATGTCGACTTCATCGACCTCCCTCCTCCGGGGCTTCTGGGAGGCTTCTCAAACCCCGCGCCGGTGAAAAGGGAGGAGTGGATCGAGGGCACCGGCATAAACGCCTCGGATGCGAACAACACGGATGTGGACATCAACCGGATGTCCGGGGACGGCACCGACCCTGACGGATACCTGTCCGCCGATTTCGGCGATCACCCGCCCATACCGCTTATAGACTTCGACCTTAACCGGTACTTCCCGCAGGCCGCGCGGTCGGCTAATATTACCCGTAAAACAGTCCTCGTACAGATGCAAATAAACGAAGACGGCTCCCTGAAGAGCGTAAAAGTAGCATCCCCGCCGGCCGGATACGGATTTGACGAGGCTGCATTACGGGTGGTCAAGAAGATACGGTTCAAGCCCGGATTCGTGGGCGGCAGACCGGTGAAGATGTTCCTGAAGCTCCCCATCACGTTCGTGCTTGAGGATTAATGTTCGATAATCAACAAAAATTTTCAGCTTAAGATAAAAAGAGAGCCTCGTGCCGGAAAAAAGTTTTAAAATATATTTGAATGACGTTTTGCGTATTATTGTGTATATTGAGACTGATGGAAGTACAATCGTTAATTTCGTAGAGCAATAAAAGATTTTAAAGAAAACTATAATTTTATTATCTGGAGATTTTTCAATGAAAAAAAATAATACTGAAATAGAACTTGTAGAAGAATTTTTAAAGAAAGAAGGATTTACAGAAATAACCGAAAAGGAAAAAAATTCTCCTGAATTTCGAGAATCTCTTCTAAAGATTAGAAATTTGAAAAAAACAGGCAAATCTCTGAAAAAATACGCGTATAAATGACCGCGTATGAAAAAATTTTTCATGATTTTAATTCTAATAGGAATAGGAGTATCCCTATATTTCTTTTTCAAAAAACCAGACAAAACCGATATCGCTCATAAGTCCCTTATGCCGGATACGGCAAGCAATGAGACCGCCCCCGATAACACAAATGATGAGATAGATAACAAACCCCTTGAAGAGATTCAGAGCAGTAATGCAATAAAAAATAACAATAAGGAGGATATAAAAACCGTTCCTGAAAACAGCATCACCTTTGCCGTGGTGCTCAAAGGAGAATATAACAATTATAGCTATAAAGCCATGAATAATTTTACCAAAATCACCGCCTCTCCTCAATTAACGGGATATACTGCAAGCTTTGTGGCAAACATTAATAACATAAATTTGTCTGATCAATCTACATATAATAATGTCGTTTCAATGATGCTGCCGCTGGATGCAGGGCCGGGCGCGTATAATGAAAAATCGGATAATTTTATATTCCAATACATTGGTGCAAACAAGGGCATACTGTACACCTTAGATCAATCGGGTTCTTTTGATCTCACTATTATGGAGTGGGGAGGCCCCGGCGGAAGAGCCAAAGGCACCTTTTCGGGCAAGTTACTATCGGTGGAATCAACCGATCCGGTATATATACAGGATGGTAAGTTCGATATCGGGATTCAATGATTTCACCGGCTGTAATACTCCTTCTTGACCCGGTCGATCATCTGTATCGTTTTATACTTACCCGACTTCTTCGCATTGTCCAGAAGGCGTCCCCCCTCCTTTTCACAGGCCGTGCACGCGCCGACCGGGATCTCGATTCCCAGCGAAAGGGGATACACGGTGGATGAGGTCTCAAGGCTCCACACGCCGGTGCATTCTCCGCACCGCATGATCGACTCAAGCTGGGTTTCCCTGATGCCGTCCGTGTCGTAAAAGACGTTCTTCCTTCTGGTCAGGTACTGACGGTACGGGAGAAGGCCTTCATAAGTCGGCGGATTAAAGTAGACGCCCAGTACCGCTTCCTTGAGCCTCTTTACGTAATCCATGATCCCTTTATCCTGCCGGACCGCTGCCGCGTCATAATCAGGCTCCCTTACATGGGAATAATCAATGCCCGCCATGGCAAGTATGATCCCCAGGTTCACGTACGGGAGCGCGCCCTGGATCGAATATCCTCCCTCGAGCACAGCGATGTCGGGATCGAGCCGGTCGTTCAGCATCGCGTAACCCTGCGCGGAAAAATTCATGTTGGTGATCGGATCCGAGTAGTGGTTGTCCTGGCCTGCTGAATTCACGATGATCTCCGGTTTAAAGTGCTTCAGTATCGGCAGCACCATCTCGTCGATCGCATACAGAAAGCCCTCGTCCGAGGTTCCGGGCGGCAAGGGGATGTTCACCGTCCTGCCGGCCGCCGTCGGCCCGCCGCACTCGCTGACATGGCCGGATCCGGGATAGAGGGTGCGTCCGTCCTGATGGATCGAGATGTAGAGCACGTTGGGATCGTTCCAGTAAATATCCTGGGTGCCGTCCCCATGGTGGCAGTCGGTATCAACCACCGCTATGCGCCGGGTGCTGTAATGATCGCGGATATATTCGATCATGATCGCTTCGTTATTGATATTGCAGAATCCCCTGTTGCCGTGCACCGACTTCATGGCGTGATGGCCGGGAGGCCGCACCAGGGCAAAGGCCTTATCCACCTGCCCATCGAGCAGGAGCCGGGCGGCTTTGATGGCGCCTCCGGCTGATATCATATGCGATTCGGTGGTGACCCCGGCAGCGTCAGGGAAGCAAAAGTGAGTTCGTAAAACGTCCTCTTCACGAGCTATATCCGGCTTGTATTCGACAAGCCCCTGAATATCAAAGATCCCCTCTTCCCTGAGCTGATCCTGGGTGTAGAGGAGCCGCTCCTCCCGCTCCGGATGGGTGGGAGATATAGCCCAGTCGTAAGCGGGGAAAAATATAAGGCCCATGCGGTTCTTTGCTTTAATCATGTCAGCCTCTTTATCACCCCGGGCTTGATCTGGCACTTGACCCTGATGTCCCTTCCGACCGTATAAAATCCTTCTACGATGTTGAAGGAGGAAGACTCGATAATTTCCATGTCGCTCCCGCCTGCCGGCGCGGACAGGCTCCCCCGGTGCTCCGCAAGGCTGTTCCGGGCGTCTCTTTCAGCGTCCCTGAGGGTATAGCCCGAAGGGATCGTGCGCCGCACGTCGATATTCGGTATGATCATGGTCCTCCTGCAGGTGTCCGCGAACAGCTCGATATCGATCGTAGTCTTCGCCAGCGCAGCGCCCACGGCGTTGGCGACATCATAATTCGGAGGCACGACCACCTCGGCGCCGAGCCAGCCGGCGAACTTGTCCCGAAAGGCCTCTGCCGGCCCTCCCATGATGTATACCAGAGCGGGCTGTATCTTTTTTCCCTCCAGCATCTCATGGATGGTATAAACCGGCCGGTCCCGGATTTCTCCAAGCATGGCGTTCACCTCATCCTTGATTCTGGCCACCGCATACTCAATAGCGGCATCGGCAAGCTTGTCCGGGGACGTGCCGTTCTTCTTTGCCAGGTCCGCGATCCCTTGTGCCGACGCCTCGGCGTCCATGAACCTGACGATCCTGATTGCATTAAACGCATCCACGAGAGTGGGTACGGTGCCGCCCGCGGCCATTGCCGGCCCCCCCCGGTCAGGGCCGACGGACACTGAACCTCCGTTCACATGGATTGCCGAGTCCCCGCCCACGCCGATGGAGCGCGTCATCAGGCTCCGGACGAGCGTGGGGAATCCCTGAAGCGAAATCCCCTCTTTTTCGATCAGGGGCGCCCCGGCGGCGAAGATCGCGATGTCCGTTGTCGTGCCGCCGATATCGAGCATGATCGAATCCCGGGTGATGTCGCAGAGAGCGGCAATGCCCATGACGCTCGCCGCCGGTCCCGATAGAATCGATTCCACCGGTATGCCGCGCGAAAACGAAAAGGGCATGGTACCGCCGTCGGCCTTAAGCACATTGACCTCAGCCTCGATTCCCAGATCGCAGAGGCACTCTTCAATCGAATCGGAAAAGTTTTCAAATATCCGCCGCACCGCCGAGTTGAAATATGCGGTTACGATGCGCCGGGGGAAGGAGAGCCGGCCGGAGAGCTTATGGCCCAGGGTGACGAAATCGGCAGCACTTCCGATCTCCCGGGCTATGAGGTTCTCATGCTCCGGATTTCTGGTTGAGAATTTAGTGACGGCAGCAAAGGCCTTGACCCCCTTGCCCGATACCTCGCCGGCAATCCGGGAAACAAGCTTTGCGTCAAGGCTTCTGACCTCTGTGCCGCGATGGTCTATGGAGCCGTCGATTACATAATAATACGTGCCGATCTTGAAATTGTCCGGATCGATTCCGGGTCCGGCAGAGATGATGACGCACACGTCTTCAAGCCTGTTCTCTACGATTGCATTGGTGGACAGGGTAGTGCTCAGATTAATACGTTGGATCTTCTTGCGGTCGGCGCCTCCGGCGATCCCTTCAATCGCCTTCCGCACCGAAAGGAGCAGATTGTCATGGTCGGTAACCGCCTTGTAATGGGAGACGATCCCTTCCTCGCCGATCAGTACCGCGTCGGTATGGGTTCCGCCCACATCGAGGCCCAGGTACAAGGCAGACTTGTTCATCTATCACCGGTCTCCGTCTCAGGCCTCATGGGCTTTTTTCCCGTAAACCCTCTCATACGCTGCGCAGTAAGGGCACAGGCCGCTCTCCACATTCTTGACAAGCCAGTATGCCAGACCGCGCTGTTTTTTCCGCGCATGAGAGCATACCGGGCAATCAAGGCACCGCTGCGCCATTTTTCTGTCCTTTGCAGTGATGTCGTCCATGTTGAGCACCATGATGCCTCACTATTCAGATGTCAATAGTTTTAGGATATTTTTTAGTATCTACTCAAGTGTGTGAATTTTTTTTCGGGAATTTCCTCACTTAGACCCCCCTGTCCCCCGTCTAATCATTACCCACATCTCATTCTCTCATGCCCCCCAACCCCCCGGAGGGGGGCTAATATAGATTTCTAAGAAATAATGTATTATTTCAATATATTTCTTCATAATAATACATAATCTCCCAGTCCCCCTCCGGGGAATTTAGGGGGCCGTGAGGCTTGATTTAAAGATGTGGGTAATGATTAGCAGGGGGATGGGGGGAGTCTAAAAAAATGCAACTGCCTCAGTTTTACCCGAAGAATAATTCACACCCCTACCAGCTGTTTGATAATCTCTCGCAGAGGCGCTGAGACCTTTGCGACTTGACGTCTTTGCGCGAGATAGCTGAGTAGTTACATTTTTTATTCATTGACAAAAGACATAGCGTCAAAGTAGGCTCGTTCAGGGGTAACAATGAGGATTATCTCTATTTCAAACAACAAGGGCGGTGTTGGCAAGACGACGAGCGCGGTGAATATTGCGGCTGCGCTGCAGATCAAGGGAAAAAAGGTCTGCGTCATAGACCTTGACCACCAGGCGCAGGCGACCTACCATCTCGGTTATAATCCAAAACAGATTAAGAAATCGATATTCGACGTTCTCAAGGGCGAGATCTCTTATGAAGACATACTGATCGACCGCAACGACATGCACCTGCTGCCGGCGAACCAGGAACTCAAGGATATTGAATTTCTCCCTATCCCGGCCAAGGAATTTCTCCTCAGGGACGCGCTCGAATCCGTTAATCATTACGATTTCGTCATCATCGACTGTCCCCCATCCCTCGGCATCCTGACGCTTAACGCCATGGCGTACTCGAAGGAAATACTGGTGCCCCTTCAGGTACAGTTCCTTCCCTTTCACGGCATGTATAACCTGTTCGAGGCGGTCCAGATGGTGAAGCGGCGGCTGAATAAACATATCGACGTCACGGGAATCATCGGGACCATGTACAATGCGAAACGGGCCATCAACCGCGAGGTAATTGAAGAGACCGAAAACCGGCTTCCGGGAAAGCTCTTCGAAACGCTCATACGGGAAAATGTCGCCCTTCAAGAAGCTCCCAGTTGGGGGAAGACGATTTTTGAGTATAAGGCCGGAAGTCCGGGAGCCGAAGATTACATGAATCTGACCGAAGAAATTCTACAGAGAGAATAAAGCTAAAAATTACGTACCACATACCGTTTGATCTGATCCTTGATCCGGTCGATCTTTCCCCGTACCAATCTTAAAAAATTACGATACGTGGCATATGATTCATGAGCGAGTTGGTTATGCTTTTTTTTTATGAGCGCATAATACCCCGTCATCGCCTTTTCGGCTTTGGCGTGCAGGGTTTTATCAAAGTCAGCCTGCTTCAATGGAGAAGCCGTGCTATCGCGACGCGTGTCTATGAGAGCTACTTCCATAGCAAAATTCTGCAACGGCTTTGACGAGACTCTGCCCACAGTTATCGGAATCGGCGGGGGTAGGCGCTTGAAACTGGTAGGAATACGCCGGATCGGCTTATCATCGATAATACTATCCGGCTCACCCTGTTTTTCCCTCCGGTGACGCTTGTGCACGAGCGATTTCCTGGCAGCGGAATCGCGCCGCTCGTCGTGCAGTATAGAGGGTTTCCCATTCGAATTCTCATTGGTACGCGCAACCTTCAGCGATGCAGCTCCCTGCGCATTCCTTATTATCCTGTTAAAACAATACTCCCATCCGGACCGGGTGATCATGTACCGGGGTAATCCGAACCTGCCGTTGTCGTGCACAAGGGGAGTATCGATCTTTCCCTTATCGATGGTGAAGGCATACCGGTACCCGGCGTGCTTAAGCGCCTGTATGGCGATATCCGTGCTCAATCCGAAGGGATACACGAATACGTCAATCTTCCGGTTCAATTGTTGTTCAAGAATTTTCTTTGAATCGTATATCTCCATATTGAAATACTGGGGATTCTCCTCAAATAACCGCTGGTTTATCTTAAGATGAAAATAGCCGTGCGCGGCGATATCGCATCCGCTGTCCGCCAGTTCCCTGAGCTGATCCCAGGTAAGCGCGTATCTCTTTTTCCCGATTATGTGCGGATAGATGGCAAGGAGCGGCCTGATATTATTGGGTTTGAACACCTTCCAGTAGGCATCGTATACGCTCCTGTTTCCGTCATCAACGGTGATGAGGATGTTCCGTGAGCCTCTGATCCTGCCGCTCAGAATATCCGCGACCGAAACAAACCTGAATCCTTCGCTTCTGAATCGTTCGATGTGGGAATTCAGTTCATCAAGCGAAAAGCAGAACAGATCCTTTTTTTTCTTGTCAAGAAAGGCGTGATAGCAGAGCACGCTTGCCGATGTCTGTCCCTGGGCAATCGCTGAAGCGGCGATGCAGGTCAGGGTCACCAGGACCGCGAATAACGCAACAATACCCTTTGAGGAAAAGGCGGGATCTTCCGGCGTCTGCGTCCGAGCCGTTGAATCACGAATTATAATCATATTTCCACAATTCTTCGAATTCCTTGCGCCTCATCTCCCATAATGCCCGCCGGTCAATGGCCTTTTTCCTCTTATCGATTCGATCAGCATAGGATTTATCTTTTTTAAGCGCCTGCTTTTCAAGAAGATCGGAATAATAATCAAGCGGCGGCAGCAAATATTTTTCAATAAAAGTATAATTCTTCCAGTCGCCCTGATTCCGGTACCGTTCCAATTTATAGACCGCGATCCTTCTAAGCCAGTAGATCTTTTCGCTGTATGATATCAATGCCGCGGAATCCATCCCGTCAAGGGCTTGTGATAATTCCTTATCCCCCGGTTTAAAATCGGTAAAGCCGTGATAAAGAGAGAACACGTAGTCAATATCTAAATCCGCGTCGTATTCGTAATCAAAATCAATCGATTTCACTGTTTTTTCAAGAATCGACGATTCCTGATCAGCGTAAAAGGTGCTCTTGTCCGGGCCTAATATATGATAGTAGGTCGCGCATCCTGCCTGAAACAGGCAGAGCATGATAATCATGGAGCATTTAATTTTCATTCCCGTTACTTCTCCTTTTCTGACCTCACCCCCCGTCCCCCTCTCCTCAAGGCGAGGGGGAGATATCCTTTAGACAGCCCCTTCTAAATATTCTTTCCGCAGCAGAAAATTTTCCGGTATATCGATCCTTGATTTCTTCCCGACAATATATTTCAACTCATACGCGGGGATACCCACCCCCGGGCGAAGCGCAACCAGGTCATCAGTGTCGATGGTCTTTCCCTTAGGAATGAGTCTCCGCGCAAACAGGCTCCGCCTGGCTGCCCGGGCTGCTCCTGCTTCCGCACCGCCGTAAGATATGGCGCCGGTTCCGATCATCCCTATCGCTCTCTCCACGGATTTGATCATTCGGGCGAACTGCTCCGGCGTGCATGAGATAGCTTTATCCGGACAATCGTGAAATCTGTCAATTGTAAAATGCTTTTCGAAGATACGCGCTCCGCAGGCGGCCGCCACCACCGGCGCCGCAGCCTCTTTCGTGTGATCGGAAAATCCCACCGGAAGATTGAACCTCTTTGCAAGAGCCGGTATGCGGGCAAGATTGGCCTTCTCCGGCCGGGTGGGATAGAGCGATACGCAGTGCAGGAGAATAAGCTCCGCGCTCGTGTGCTTCCTGAAAAGCTCAACAGCCTGCATGATCTCATCTTCAGCGGATATGCCTGTGGAAAGAATAACCGGCTTTCCGGTTTCCGCAACCGCCTCAATGAGAGGATGGTTGGTCACTTCCGATGAGGCGAGTTTGTACAGCGAAACGCCGATATCCTCAAGGAGCTTGAGTGATTCAAGATCAAACACGGAGGAAAAAAAATGGAGCCCCGAATTCGCGGCCAATGACTTCAATTCAGCATACTCCTCTCTGCCGAAAACGAATTTCTTAAAAAAATCGATACTACCGGTGTCCCTTTTGCATTCTATTCCGGTACTCAGGAGATCGGCCGTATATACCGAGCTTAAAAGCTCCGGGACAAAGGTCTGAAATTTTACGAAGTCCGCGCCTGCCGCGGCAGCGGCGGATATCATAGAGCGCGCCGTATCCATAGAACCGTTGTGGTTCAGGCCTATTTCAGCTATGTAAAGAGCGCGGCGTTTGCTTTTCGCGATATTTTCCAGCATTTTATCTATACCTGTTTGTGACGATCAATTACTCGACTCGTGCGAATAATTAATTATCGTCCAAAATTTTCATACTTTAAATATGCGGCACCCGCATCATAGCTCCTTCCAATGAATGTTCCGTATCCCCTCGGGAAGGGGCAGCGCGTCGCGGCTGTTGGTGATCAGCGCGCCGCCTTTTTGTCCGGAGAGCTCATGCCAGCGGAGCAGGTTTTCATAAAATTTCGGCTTTATAGACGATGACAGCTTTATCTCGCAGGGGAACACCTTCCCCTTCTCGACTATAAGGATATCCACTTCGAGGCCGCCCTGCGAGCGCCAGAAATAGAGCTCGGGCTTAACCCCGCCGGCGAACCGCGCTTTAAGGATTTCAGAAACCACGGCGGTTTCGAACAGGGCGCCGGCAAGCGGTCCGTTCAGCAGAGTGGCCGTGTCCGCTATCCCCAGCAAGTAATTGATCAGCCCGATATCGTAGAAGTAGACCTTGGGTGATTTTATTACGCGCTTCCCATAATTATTATAATAGGGAGGAAGCAGGTATATGATGTAGCTCGATTCCAGAGCCGATACCCAGCGCTTGACCGTCGGCACGGAAACACCGATCTGTCCCGCCAAGGCCGAATAATTGAGCTCCTGCGCGGTACGGGCCGCCAGTAGGCGGAGGCACTGTTCGAATTCGCGCATCCCGGTTATGTTCAGGAGCGCCCGAATGTCGCGCTCCAGGTAGGTCTGCAGGTAGCTGGAATACCAGATGCGCCGGTCGATTTTCCTGTTCACCGCTGGCTCCGGGTACGAACTCCCGGCCAGAAAATCTTCGATCATCTTCACGTCATTGCGCTCCTTAAGCTGAAAGGTCGGAAGGGTGAGTATCGCGGCCCTCCCAGCCAAAGAATCGGAAACGTTTTTCATAACCGAAAACTGTTGAGAGCCAGTGAGAAACCAAGATCCCGGCTTCCGATCGCGATCGACATATATTTTTATATAACTGGCGATCTCCGGGACGTATTGAATCTCATCAAGGACCACAGGCCTTGACAGCCCCCCGAGAAAACCGTGGGGATCATCCATGATGCGCGCCCGTACGGACGGGTCGTCAAGAGAGATGAACGAGTGATCCCGCTTCCGGAAATAATTGGCAAGAAGGGTGCTTTTCCCCGACTGACGCGGGCCGGTGATGACGGTCACCGGGAACGTTTTCTCGGTGACGGAAAGGGTTTTCTCCAGAAGACGGCGGCGGTACATGCAGACTAATTTAACTATTTATATTAAATCGGTCAATACAATTTCTTATATACCGTCCATTTTATAAAGGGGGTGGGGCAAATCTACATCAATGAAATTACCTCTCATTACCCTGAAAATACCGATCTCGAATATTTCTTGACAGTGCGGCTCTGAAGAATATCAAATTTTAATTGACACGTTGATTCCAGGGCTCTTAGTATAAGACTTTGCTTGCTACAAAATTCCATGCCGGGGGAAAAAATGGGCAAACGCTATATTATCGCCATGGATCTGGGCACCACCGGAAACAGGGTGTTCTGTTTTGACGAAAACGGACTGCCCCTCTCCAGCGCGTATAAAGAATTCACCCAATATTTCCCTAAACCCGGCTGGGTCGAGCATGACCCTCTTGAGATATGGGATTCGCTGAGCTCGCTCATACCACAGGCCGTAGCCGACGGCGGCCTGTCGCCATCCGACGCGGTCGCCATCGGGATAACCAACCAGCGTGAAACAGCCCTGCTGTGGGACAAGGATACCGGCAAGCCGATTCACAACGCGATCGTGTGGCAGTGCCGCCGGACCGCGGACATCTGTAACGATCTCAAAAACGCGGGATACGACGATATTTTCAGGAAGACCACCGGACTGGTGATTGACGCATACTTTTCCGGGACCAAGGTGAAGTGGCTGCTTGACAATGTCCCGGGCGCCAGAAAATCGGCGCAATCCGGAAAACTCCTCTTCGGTACCATCGACACCTGGATCGCATGGAACCTGACCGGCGGCAAAACCCATGCAACCGACTTCACCAACGCATCCCGCACGCTCATGTATGACATACGGAACAAACAATGGTCTAAGGAACTGCTGGAGATACTGACCGTGCCGAAGAGCGTGCTTCCGGAGGTCAACCCGTCAGCCTCAAAATTCGGCGTAACCCGGAACGCCCCCGGCCTTCCGGACGGCGTCATGATCGGCGGCATTGCCGGAGACCAGCAGGCCGCCTTGGTCGGCCAGAACTGCGTTACTGTCGGAAGCTCGAAAAACACCTATGGCACCGGATGCTTCATGCTCATGAACAACGGCGACGCCTTTACCATTTCACGCAGCGGCCTCCTCACCACCCTTGCATGCGACAATTATGGAAAACCGGTGTATGCCCTCGAAGGTTCAGTCTTCATCGGCGGGGCGGTGGTGCAGTGGCTCAGGGATTATCTCAAATTTTTCTCGAACAGCGCGGACTCCGAGCGTATGGCCCGATCGGCGGCGCACGAAAGCCGGGTCGTCATGGTTCCGGCTTTCGTGGGACTCGGGGCTCCGCACTGGAAAATGGACGCCCGGGGTGCAATCTTCGGGCTGACGCGGGACAGCACCCGGGAAGAGATAGTAATGGCGGCGCTGAAATCCATAGCCTTTCAATCCCGCGACCTGGTTGTGGCGATGCACAGCGATACCGGTAAAATCATTCCGGAGCTTCGCGTCGATGGAGGTACGGTTAAAAACGAGTTTTTGATGCAGTTCCAGGCGGATATCCTGAATATCCCGGTGCTGGTGCCGGAGATAACTGAATCAACAGCCTTGGGAGCCGCCTATCTTGCAGGAGTCACCAGCGGTTTGTACGGATCGATAAACGAGGTAGCCGGGAACAATAAAACATCCAAAAAGTATATTCCCGGTATGAGCACGTCCGAGCGGGATCGGCAGATCAGCCTCTGGGATGATGCGATCAAGAGATTATTGATTTGACCGGTAGGGGCGGGTTTAAAGCCCGCCCTTACATAAATATTATTGTGGAGGAACAACATGGCAAGACCCTTATTAGGCGAGATTCTGCTCGAAAATAAAGAGATAACCCGGGAACAGCTTGATAAAGCGATCGATATCCAGAAAAAGGAAGGCGGTTTGATCGGAATTATCCTGGTCAGCATGGGTGTCATTACCGAGCAAACATTGGTCAGGTATCTTGCCATCCAGGCGGAAAGAGTTACATCGTCCTGACTATTCTGTGAGGTTACCAGCAGTCGGGGAGGCGTAACGGATAGACTATGAGGCGCACAATATTGATTTTCGGGTGCTTATCAGCGCTGATCCCCGCCATCTTCGGCTGCACGAGCAGATATTTAACCATAACTGAAAAGATCAAGCTGCATGACGAGCAGATAAAGCAGAGCAATATGAAGGGCTGCGTACCCGGGTGCATACTTTTTGAAGGGGACAGCAACATGGAGCTGATCGATTTTCAGGACTATTTTTCAGAGCCCTGCTGCAATTATTCCAAAAGGGGAAGCACGACTGAATATCTGATACGGAGAATGAAACAAATAAATAAAGAAAAACCGGACATTATTGTCATGCTGGTGGGCGGGAATGATCTTTTGAAAAATACCCCGCTTGAGGTTATTGACAAGAATTACTCCGCGGTTCTGTCATATTATAAAACAATAACCAAAAAAATTTATTGCATCAGCAACCTTCCCGTGCATCCGAATTTTTATCTGAAAAATCCGGACATCATAAATCTAAACAGGAATCTGGAGCGAATATGCGCCCGGGATGGTGCGGTCTATGTTAATGCATATCCGCATTTCTTGCAGAAAGGCGCGCTTAATCAAACTTATGCGCGGGATATGGTACATCTCAACAAGGCGGGCCAGGATCTGCTGGTTGCGGTTCTGAAAAAATATATGAAAAAATAAAAGCAGGCGGAGTTAATCGATTTAGGTAATCTCATACAGCCAGCCGTGCTTATCCTCAAAATCGCCGGCCTGTATTTTTACCAGCCGGTCGTATAACTTCGTGATTACCGGCCCGACGCGGTCGCCGCTTCCAAACACATACTCCCGGTCGCGGTACCGGATAAGGTTCACCGGCGTGATGACCGCGGCGGTTCCCACCGCTCCCACTTCATCGAAGGTTTCGAGCTCGCTCACCTCAACCGGTCTCCGTTCGAAAATCATACCCATATCCCGGGCGATGATCGAGAGGCTGTCGTTGGTGATGCTCGGCAGAATGCTGTTTGATTTCGAGGTAATGTAGGTATTGTTCCTGATGGCGATGAAATTCGAGGTGCTGAACTCGTCTATATACCTTTTTTCCTTTGAATCCAGGTAGAGAACCACGGGATACCCCCGCTCTTTGCCGTACTGTCCGCCGCCGAGGCCTGCCGCATAATTGCCTCCCACCTTGCAATCGCCAACTCCCAATGGCGCAGCCCGGTCGAACTGTTCCACTATCAGGGCCTTAACCGGCTTGAACCCACCTTTATAGTAGGGGCCCACCGGATTGACGAATATGATAAACATATATTCCGATGCCGGCCCGAGCCCGACTCTCGCCCCGGTGCCGATCACCAGGGGACGGATATATAAACTCGCGCCCGTGCCGTACGGGGGAACGAAGCTTCTGTTCGCATCGACCACGCGGTGCACCGCATCAAGGAACATCTCTTCGGGAATCGCGGGAATGAAAATCCTCTCCGAGCTCCTCCGGAGTCTCCGGGCGTTTTCAACAGGCCGGAAGGCGACGACGCGGCCGTCAGCGGTCCCGAATGCCTTGAGGCCTTCGAAAGCCTCCTGCCCGTAATGAAGCGCGGGTGCCGCCATGTGCAGGGGCAGATATTCATCCGATACCAGATCTCCGGCGGACCATTTACCCTCCTTCCAGTAATAGCGAATGTTGTAGTCGGTCTTTACATACTCGAAAGGAAGATTCTTCCAGTCAAGCGACACTGATGTCTTATTCTGCATATTCATATCCGTATCCTATCCGGATTCAACGATTCGGATTCTGCGAAATTTTTATCCGGCATTAAAAATTGTCAAGTGATATATTCCTTCAGAGCCTTGATTTGCGCCGCTACCTCTTTCCGTGAGGTGCTTCCGGCTGAGAGCTTGCGATCCGGACTTTTTTCAGGATCAAGTATCTCGACGATATCCTCGCCGAACACGGGGGAAAATTCCCTGAAATCCTCCACTGTAAGGGAAAAAAAATCTATTCCCTTTTCCTCGCAGGAGCGGACGATTCTGCCGACTATCTCGTGCGACTCTCTGAAGGGAATCTTTTTCATGGCAAGATAGTCGGCGATGTCGGTCGCGGTGGAAAAGTTTTTAAACACCGCCTGCCGCATCCGATCCGTATTGACGGCCATGGTCGACAGCATCTCGATCATGCCCGCGAGGCAGAGCTTGATCGTGTCGACCGAATCAAAGAGCCTCTCCTTGTCTTCCTGAAGATCGCGGTTGTAGGTCATGGGAAGGCCCTTAAGCAGAATGATCACCGCGACAAGGTTGCCGGCAAGCCGCCCCGATTTCCCCCTGATGAGCTCCGCGATATCGGGATTCCGCTTCTGCGGCATGATGGATGAGCCGGTCGTGACCGAATCGGAAAGCTTCACGAAGCCAAACTCGGACGAAGACCAAAGCACGAGCTCTTCGCAGAAGCGGGAAAGGCGCACGCCGCAGACCGAGGCGAAATAGAGAAAATCGAGGACAAAATCCCGGTCGCTCACGGCGTCCATGGAATTGGGGATGATCTCCTCAAAGCCGAGCTCCCGGCGCACAAACTCCCGGTCGGCCGGATAATTGACCCCGGCGCAGGCGCCTGATCCGAGCGGAAGCCCGCCGCACGCCGCTGCTGCCGCCCTGAGCCTGCCGATGTCGCGCAGCAAGCCCCATGCGTAGGCCAGCAGATGATGGCTGAATCGGACCGGCTGGGCCACCTGCAGGTGGGTATAGCCGGGCATGATGATGTCCATACTCTTTTCAGCACTATCGACAATGACGCGCACAAGCTTGACGAGCAGCTCATGGACGGCGCCGGATTCCTGCTTTAAATACAACCGCATGTCCAGCGCCACCTGGTCGTTCCGCGATCGGGCCGTATGCAGCTTCTTGCCCGCCTCTCCTATCCGCCGGGTAAGCTCGGCCTCGATATTCATATGGATATCCTCAAAGGCTTCCGAAAAGCTGAAGCTGCCCGCTTTTATCTCTTCCTCGATCCCGGATAATCCTTTGATTATGAGGGCGAGCTCCTGGTCGGAAAGTATTCCGATCCGGTTGAGCATTTTAGCATGCGCACGGGAGCCGCGGATATCGTGATGATACAATCTGGAGTCAAAATGAAGCGAAGAGGATATTTTCGCAGCCACATCGGACAGATCGCCGGAAAACCTGCCGGCCCGCGGCTTTTTCTTTTTCTTTTCATTGTCCATGTTAAATTCCCGGCTCTTTGAGCCTCTTCTTAATTTCATTAAGCACTTTCAGGTCTTCCCGGTCCTTCGGCCGTGCGGCGGCTTCTTTCATCTTGATTAAATCATCAAGGCACGCGAAGAGCGATGTCAAGATCATTTTATATGAAAATGACCCGGCACGAATGAGATACGCGCCGGAAGTTGTCCAACTACCTATTGGAGATCTTGCTCAGAAGCAGGGCGATGTATTTATCCAGGCTTTCGAGTGTAGGAAGGATCTCGTATTCGAGCGTATCCGATAAGCTGATAATATCGTTATTTTCCATGACCGTGATGACTTCATGAAGCAGGTCCCGCATCTCCCGGTTCTTTTTCTCAAGGGTCACCCCGTCAACCTCCACCTCGGAGAGCTCAATGCGGAACATCGGCACAATCTGATAACAGGTCCGGGTGTAGAGGTATATGAAATCCACAAAATTTTTAAGCCGCTCCGACCCTTCGGCGTCCTTGCCGGTCTGGTAGGCAATCGCGGCTGAGCGTATGTTTTCAAGCTGATCGGGGAGCTCGTCCCCGGTCTTGGCCAGGGATGCAACCAGGACATCCGGAGAATCAATGCTCTGGATTATGAGCGATCTCATTGCGTCGCTTAGCAGAAAAATCTTAAAAATATATTTGATATCTGAAAATATCTCCCGGTGTGCGGCGAGGAATTCGGGCGGTACCGCGTCTCCCTCGAATTCCCGGAGCGAATCCCTGAATTTCCCGGCGGCATGCATATAATACGAAACATCATGATCCTTGTGCTTAACACTGCCGTTATCCAGTCCCAACAGTCCGATGGTCTTGGAGAGCACTTCCAGAAGCCAGGTAACGCCGGAGAGCATATTAGCGGCGTCATTCCCGCTGCATTCTCCTGAATCCGCAACCTGCTTTATGAAAGCGATCACTCTGTCGCAGTACCGGGAAGCCTCGTCGATCGAGGAGAACACGATGTCTGCCTTGGACTGCACGATGCAGTTTACGATCTCAATCTCATCGAGCGTGACATCCGGCAGCTTGTCAATCGCATACCGGTCTTCGTCAATGTATAGTTCGTAGAATATAAGATCCCGCTCCCGGCTCCAATCCGATATTGAATCGACGATATCTGAGATATTTCCCCCTCCCCCTAATTCAAAATCCACTGGACAATCGTTGATCATGACTTGCACGGCGCACCTCTTCTCATCGTATAGTAATATTCTGTATTTTTTGCGTCTCTTGCATAAATTGCGTCATCCTTTGGGTTGCGGGCAAAGACCGCATTATGAGATGAATTATTTTTCATTCTTATTTGACTCCGCATTGTTGCCTGAAAAGCCTTCCAGCTGGTATTTCATCCACTGCTTCTTGGCGTTGGATTCCGAGATCGCCCGCTCCATCTGGCCGAACTTGAACTTGAGCTTCTCCTCATATTTTTTCAAATGATCTTCTTTCTGCTTTATGGTCTCATCAGTGAGTTTTATGGAGTTATCCTCAAGATCGATCCGTGACGCAATGATGTTCTTCCCCGGCGCCATGTACGGTTTCAGCACATACACCACTTTATATGCCGCGCCGTTGTCGGTCTTGTTATCGCCGTCGGTATCGGAGCCGAAGAACAGGGCCACGCCCTCGGGATTTTCCCTGATGGATTTTTTAAGCAGGTTCTCGTCAATGATGAGCTTACCTGATTTTATCGTATCCCATTCCGCGTTGAGGGCGCCGGTTGACACGCCCATCTGCGCGAAAACCTTGATCGGCTTCTCGGCCCTGCTGGGATAGGCGCTGTTTATCGTTGTCTTCAGTAAGCTCTCAAGCCGCAGCAAGCTTATATCCCCCATGAAAAGTCCGGATTGGGAGAGGGTTTTCGTAAAATCACCCGGCTTCTCCGCCTTTGCCGCCCTTGTCAGCTCCCGGTGATAGTCCAGGTATTTATTATAAACCTCGACAAATTTCTTTATCTTCTCTAAAGCAATGTCAATATTGTGGTCAATAGTGAGATCAACCTCATGCTGCGACGGGCGTTTCAAATTCAGGGTAACCCCTTTAATGATGTCGTTCAGTCCGTCATTCCGATCCCTCGTGACCTCGATTCCGTCGACAACCACCTTTGCATCCTGAGGCCTGAATATCGTGTTTTTAAGAGCAAGCAAGCCCTTCTGATCCACCGGGGTCGCCAGCCGTGCATTTGAAAAATCAACGACTCCCCGGTTGCAGTAGAATATTATTTTATTAATCACGCCGTTTTTGAAATCCTTGCCCGCGGCAATAGTCTGCCTCCCTGGTGCGTTTGTATCGATCGGATATATTATTTCGACGCGCTTCCCCTCTTTGACGCCGATTATTCCCACCCCCATCAGGCTGTCGTAGTTCCTCTTCTCTTCACTCTTCAGGGGCTTGCGGGTGCGGCTGACGTTGTATCCCTCGAGAATAATGCCTTTGATGTTGACCCTCTCTCGCGGGCCTATCGTGAGGCTGCGCGGCACGGCGCTTTCTTCATCTTCCGATCGATCCCGATACCGCACGTCGAATTCCAGATTCATGTCGTCTTTCACCGCGACCTCGACCGGAAGGGAATACTCGCGCCACAGCAGACCCTTGATAGTCACGGTTTTACCGTCCGGTGATACCGATATGTTCCCGTCCCCGGCCTCCACCCTCACGGTGCCGACATACGAACCGAAATATTTCGAATCAAACGGCAAAGCCACTTCGCTCTTTGCGCCGCCTTTCTCTCCATCCACCAGGCCGATCTTCTTAAGAAGATCCATGCCGCCGGAAATTTTTATCTCGCCCTTTTCGCCGCTCCTCTTGGACTGAATGGTCAGGATATAGGTATCTCCCGATTTTTTTATGTATGACGACGAGACCAGCTCGGAGGCGGCGGCGTCGATCTCTTCTTTCAGGTTTTTCAGCTTGCCGCCCTTGAAATTAACAACCGCTTTTTCGCCGTTCACCTCGATGGTAAATCTTCCTGAAGGAAGGATGTCGCCCTCCGTCACAGGGTCTGAAGATACGGTATGGCCGGTGGCAGTCTGTATGACCTTTATCTTTCTTACGCCTTCCTCCGCATTCCTGCCGGCCTTCGCCTCAAGAACCGAGGTATCGGACGAGGCCGCGTTCTTGTTGTTGTATGCCGCTTTCAAACCGTACAACTCCTTGGCGGCGGAGTTTATATCCTCCAGCATCCTGCCCAGATTCTTCAAGCTGTCCTTGCGGATATTGAGATTCTTCTTGCGTATTTCAAGCTGCTTGATCGGCCGTGATTCCACCTCGACGAGCTTTTGAACCAAGCCGTCCGAATCTATTCCCGACAATCCGCTTATTGAAATTGGCATGCTCAAGCCCTCCCGTGCGTTCGTAAGGATCAGCAAAGAATAAGATAAATATCCCTGATCATATTAATCGACATAATCTTGAAATTTTATTAGATCATTTTAAAATGATAATTATTAATTTATTGAATGTTTAAATTTTAGGATTTTCTGAATAATTCCAATGATCTAAAAAAAACGGGCGGGATTTTTTTACAAGGCCATAAAATATCCTTCAGGGCATATCTGCCCCTTCCATAAAAATGGCGATTCAATCACCTCATGCACTGACGGAGAAGCTACCGGGACTCGTCAACAAGCATGCCCAGGAAATCCTGAATATGTTCAAGGAGCTTTATGGCATCCTTGGGCGGTATTTCCCGGATTACTTCATTCGTATCTGAATTTACTATCCGTACAATTATCCTTTTAGTTTTTTCGTGGAACGAAAATGAAAGCCGCTCATGCATTTCACGCACGCCTTGATTTAATTTTTCAATTAAATCCGACATTTCCTCCCTGCTGTATTCATGAGGAATATTCGGAGCCTGAGGCTGCACGGGGTTCTTCTGTTCCGCCCCCGCCGCATCAGGCCTTTTGGTGTAACGGCTGACATTATCGATCGGTTCGAAATTTACGCCCTTAATGTTCATCGGATAACCTCCATGTTCTTTAGATCAAATCTCTCTACCTCCCTTTAAAAAGACGGCCCCTCCCCGGCGGGCTGTTTTAGTATCTATCCTCCCGCCGGGGAGGGACGAGGCCGTCCGCACTGCAGGGACGCCCCGTATAAAAGGGGATTCTCATTCAAAAAGCCTCAACAGATGCTTCGGCTTCGTATTGGCCTGAGCCAGCATTGCCGCGCTCGTCTGAAAGAGAATCTGGTCCTTGGTGAATTCAACGATCTCAACGGCCATATCAGCGTCCCTGATCCGGGAATCAGCGGCCATCAAATTCTCATACGTCTGCGTAATGGATCGTATCGTGTTCTCCATCCTGTTGTAATACGCGCCTAGTTCGGCCCTTTGTCGGTTCAGCCGGTCAAGGCCCGAATCGACATACCCTATCATCGCGTTTGCACCCGCAACAGAGGAGATAGTCCGCCTCCTATTAGCCTCATTTACCAGGTTGAAGGCCTTTGAGCTGACGGTTGCGATATAAACCTGTATGCGCTCATTTTGATTGGCGCCAACATGAAAGAACATGCTGCCGGTTTTGCTCTTTCGGGCAAAATTTCCCCGGAGCATCTTCATCCTGTTGAATTCCGCAGAATTACCGATACGGTCGACTTCATCGACAAGCTGCGATATCTCAGCCTGAATCTGAACCCGGTCGCCTGCGGAATAAATTCCATTCGCCGACTGTACCGCTAAAACCCTGACTCGCTGCAGGATGCCTGAAAGCTGCTGATACGAGCCTTCCGCGACCTGAATGAAAGAAAGCCCGTTCTGGGCGTTCTTTTCCGCCTGAATCAGACCGCCGATCTGGGTACGCATCTTTTCAGATACCGCCAGACCCGAGGCGTCGTCTCCGGCTCGAACGATCTGCTCGCCGGATGCAAGTCTTTCCAGAGACTTGTCCATCCGGCTGCCGACCTCGGACAACTGCCTGCTCGCGAATACGGCGCTCATGTTGTGATTGATTCTCATGTGTTCCCTCCCTAGCTGTGATCTGACCCGCTCGTTGCGTCTGTCTGCGGCTCAGGTTTTTCAGCCGCGCCTTCATGGCGCGTCCGGAACTGCACCCGCAGCTCGAAGGTTTTCTCCTTTTTGTGCAGCCACAACTGCCCATAATCATGACAGCACCGGCTCCGGAATCTCCGGCAGCCGGTGATGCCCTCCCCGCATTACAAGCTGCCGGAGCAGCCTGGTGCAGGACAGTCGTGACGCACGGAGGGATGAGAATCGTGCTGAATTTTCAAAGAACCGTTCTTTACTCTCGAGATTCTGATCGGTAGTTTTACGTACCGAGCAGTTTTAATACTGACTGACCCAGGATATTGGCCTGCGCAAGCATGGCTGAACCGGAATGCACGAGGATCTGGTTTTTTGAAAACTCGACCAATTCCTCCGCCATATCAACGTCCCGAATCCTGGACTCGGACGCCTGCACGTTCTCATAGGCGTTCATAAGCCCCTTGGCGGTGAATTCGAGCCTGTTGTAATATGCTCCGAGATCAGACCGCTGTTTGGACAGCTTCTGCAGTGCGGCATCCATAATCCCAATCGTGTCATTGGCGCCGCCCGGTGCGGAGAGGGACACCGCGACTTTGCCCGGGGCACTCTTGAATTTGAATGCCTGCGCAGTCATGGTGCCGATGTACACCCGCACACGCTGGTCCTTATTCGGTCCGACCTGGAACCACATGCTCGCCTTGGGATTGGTCTTGGCATACGCGCCGGTCAATATTTTGAATCTGTTGAACTCTGCCTGTGATGCAATCCGGTCAACCTCGTCGACCAGTGACGACACCTCGACCTGGATGAGCTGCCGGTCCTCGTTCGCGTAAATCCCGTTTGCAGCCTGTACCGCGAGAACCCTGATCCGCTGGATGATCGAAGCAGTCTGGTTCAAATAACCCTCTGCGGTCTGCACAAAAGACATGCCGTCTTCAGTGTTCCGCTCAGCCTGCCTGAGTCCCTGGATCTGGGTTCTCATCTTTTCAGATACAGCCAAACCCGAAGCATCGTCGCCGGCCTTGTTGATCCTCAAGCCGGATGAGAGCTTTTCCATGTTGGACCGGATGTCCCACTCCTTGAACTTGAGGTTCCGATTGGCATCAATGGCAGTAATGTTGTGATTGATTATCATTTTACACTCCTTTGTGAAAATTTTCTGGCTTCCTTGCCATCCGGATTCCGGGGGCAGCCGGAATCGAATGATTTCAACCAGTTAGGGCTGATGCCTTATGCAACAGCCGGGATAAGAGTTATTCCAGGCTTGCATCTGGGCTCACGCAAGACTAGAATACTCCTTTTACAAGAATAGTCTCCCATTAGAAATATGTTTTCAAAGATCTCTGAGAGTAAAGAGGGACTTTTATCCCTACTCGAATTTTCGCCACCTTTGGTTGAGACATTGAGGGTTACTATCGGATATTATAGGAGGTTATATGTGTTTATTGAAAAATATAGAATAAATTTGGCAGAATTTATCTGGTAGGCAATTTTTTCGCAAAAATTTTAGTTTTTAGTATTTTTGGGGCAATATTAAAATTATATATATATTAATTAATATAATTATTGCGCAGTTACTTACAATTATTCATTTTCAATCAAAGCTGTATCTGCAAGAATATAAAATTTTTATCGATTAATGACTTTAGCCAGCTTATTCAGATTTTTTTCTAAAATCTGTCCGATCACGACATTCTTTCCGCTTCCCCCGGCAATAAAATGAACTATTTTCATAATACCGTCAACCTCGCTTCTAACATTGTCATAACAGCGATGCTCCATTTTCGACAGCTCTATCAGCTGTTCCTCATGATTGGCATGGGCGTCGATTTTCTTTATTATGTCATAGTTCATCTTGTCAAGGCTTTCAATCATGCCGGAGGCAAGCTTAAAGAGAACATCCAGGTCGCCGAACAGGCGGCGCGAATCCTCGGTTACTGCCGATCCGGGCTGGCACGGATCAGATATTTCCCTTGTCTTATCAAAGTCGAATACCTCCAGGGAAAGGATCACTGAAAGTTGAGCGAGATTTTCAAGGTTATTCCGGTAAAGGGCGTCTTTCGCATCAATGAGGCTTTTAATTGAGCAGATATCATGATACAGCTCATTAACTTTTCGATACACGTCGTCCGCGGCATCCATGCGGGAGGACAGATTGGCGAACAGTATCTCTTCGTCCCTCAGCTCGTTTCTGATTTCGTCCAAAAGCCTTCCAACTCCCTCCTGATCCATTATCTCGACGATTCCGGCGGCCCTGAGGAGAAAATCATCCAGAGCGTCCCTCTGTTTCGTGTTATTATCGTACTCCTTTAAATCCGAGTCGACCAGTGCGAGGATATTCCTCAGCAGACCTGAAAATTCCTCCACCTGTTCGGTCAACTGTTCCCGGCGTTTGATCAGCCGGCTATCCAGGAGGATCATTTCATTATTTCTTTCAAGAATAAGCTGGATGAAAGACAGGGCTTTTTGCATGGACTCAGACAGCAGGAGGATTTTATACATCAGCCGCTTCTCAGCCTTTTGATCAATCAGCTCAAGGGTTCGTAAACTATTGATGGTTTCCTTCTGTTGATCAATATTGATGCTCATGAGCGAGCAGGCATTCTGTATCGCGGAAAACTGCCCGCCCAGAGACCGGGTCTCCGATAACGCCAGTTCGCTGTTCCGGGCCATCGTGATGCCGAGATCGAAGGATAGGCTGATGAATTCATTTATCTTGATCGCGCTGGCGGCCCTTTTGGAGATGGCCTTATTGATCTCGCCCGCAAAGAAAAAGAATCTTCTCATGTCTTCGATGAGGGATGCAATCACCTTCTGATCCATTCCCAATCACTCCGCATCATTATGGAATTATTTGTATATCATCAAGTCCCGGAAGTCAATTCATTATTTTGCGCCGAGGCGGGGACCTCAAACCGGGGAAAAGGGATTGACGAAGAGCATCCGATGAGGCTTACTAGCCAAACCATAACACTCAGGTATACTACCGAGGTAGCCATGAGACTTACCATAGCGGAAATTTTAAAGAAAAAAGAAAAAAAAGAAAAAATCGTCATGCTGACCGCCTATGACTACACTTTCGCCCCGATTGTCGATGCCGCGGGGGTCGATATCATCCTCGTGGGCGATTCCATGGCCAATGTCGCGCTCGGCATGGCTTCCACGACTGAAATAAGCCTCGATGAGATGGTGAACCACAGCACGGCGGTAGTCAAAGGATCGAAACGGGCGATGGTGATCGGGGATATGCCCTATTGCGCGTACCAGACCAACCCCGACGACGCCGTGGAAAGCGCCCGGCGTTTCATTCATGAAGCGGGTTGCCAGGCGGTAAAGCTCGAATGGTTTGAGCATGCGCTCGAGGTGACCGAGCAGATCGTCCGCAACAACATCCCGATAATGGGCCACATCGGATTTACCCCGCAGACGGCGGACAAGCTGGGCGACTCCAAGGTCCAGGGTAAAGATTTAGAGGGAGCTCAGCTCCTCATCCGGCAGGCAAAATCACTCGAGGCAGCCGGCTGCTTTAGCCTGGTTCTCGAATGTGTACCGTGGCAGATAGCCAAGGTCATCACCGACGCGCTTGCTATTCCCACCATCGGCATCGGCGCAGGCGTATTTTGCGACGGCCAGGTCCTGGTCCTTAACGACATGCTGGGACTCTTCAAGCGTTTCACGCCGAAGTTCGTTAAAATATACGAAGATATGTACGGAGCAGCGCTCACCGGAGTGCAAAAATATGCGGACGAGGTCAGGAAGGAAGCCTTCCCTTCTGAAAAAGAAAGCTTCTCCATGAAGGAGGAGGAGTTTCAGAAGCTAAAAAATTCGCTTTAGTCTATATATGCAAAAAACACCGCTCCAGCGTGGCCATGAGGGCGATGTTATGCTCGTTTGCAGCCTCAATTACCAGGGCGTCGTTCAAGGACCCGGCGGGCCATACCACGGCCGTGACGCCTTCCGCCGCCACGGCGTCGATGCTGTCGCGCTGGGGGAAGAAGGCGTCAGAGGACATTACCGCACCGCGGAGGCTGTGGCCCTTCTTTTTGGCCTTGTCGATGGCCTGCTCCACTGCTCCGATCCGCTCCTGCTCTCCGGTGCCCACGGCTATGGTCGCCCCGTCCCTGACAAACACGATCCCGTTCGATCTGACATTGATGTTCACGTACCATGCAATCAGGCAATCGTCCAGCTCCTTTTCGGTGGGCCGGCGCTTTACCGCATAATCGGCGCCGCCGTTCTTCCCGGGGTCTGAATTCGGGATCATCGGGTCAACGATGAAATCGGCCGCGGATCTGATCCGGGTGAGATACGGCACCTCGACCGTGAGAGAGCCGTCGGCCAGATTTCTCAGGTTGTAATATCCGGAGACGTCGTCCCCGATGAATTTGGGGACCCGGTCCATGTTCGATACCTTCGCCACCCGTATGGAGTTGTTGAGCTTTCTGCTCCCCTCATTCCTCCTCAGAACCGCCAGGGCCTCGCCATCGTAACCCGGCGCTATAACGCCCTCGACGAACGTCTCCATGATCGCTTCGGCGGTGGGGGCATCGACCTCCACGTTGAAGCCCGCTATCGAGCCGAAGGCGCTCCGCTCGTCGCAGTTCCGCGCGATCCGGTATATCTCGCTGAGGTGCTCGCCCTGCGTCCGGAGCTTGAACCCGCACGGGTTCACGTGCTTCATGAGAACGCAGCAGGGCCGGTCGAAAAACTTGAGGATGTTGAGCGCCTGGCTCATATCTTGCAGATTGGTAAGCGACAGCCCCTCCTTGCCCCCCTTCAGCATCTCCATATTCCCGACCGACAGGTTCGCGCCCCCGGCAGGCGCATAGGCGGTGAAGGGCTGGTGGGGATTCGTCCCGTACCTGAGGGTGTACGGCACCCTCTTGAGCGGAAAGCGGCGGCCGCCGACGACGATCATCGCTTCGTCCGGAAAATCGCTCTTGATAGCCTTCTTATACGCGTCTTTGAAAGAGGATACGTCCGTGGCCATTGGATAACTCCTTATATCTTACTCGTGCCTGTTTTTTACTGAGATGGATATTGCTCCGCCCCGGTCCCGATACACTGCGGCGGCAGCCACCCGAAGGTCGGCCTTTCCGGCTGTCGGGCCCAGCGCCGCATACAGCGCCTCCGCCGCTTGAGCGGCGGTGCGGTACGGTATCCCCACATCGACCGGCCCGCCTTCGAAAGACGGCAGGGGATTGGCATTTGCTCCGGTATAGGTGGCGATAAGCCCGCCGCCGCCGGCAAGCTGCGGCACATCGAAATACCTCCGCTCTGCGGAGCCGTCCGGCGCCCGTTTGATGATAGACAGGGCGGCGGCACCGAAAACGCACCCGCTGATGCGGGGCGTGAAGTTGGGCTCATCCGGCTCATACTCCCAGGATTGAAGCGCATTCTCAAGCACGGCCTTCGGAACAGCGCCGGCCTTAAACTGCAAAGCAATGTCCGCGGTCTGCTTTCCATTGCTTACCGCAATGCCTTTGCCGATAACTATCGCCGGATACACCAGGAGGTCGGGATTGCCCGTCGCAAGAATCTTCTCGTCGGTCGGCTCGACCGTGATCCGCGTCCGTCCGGCGTCAACCACGATCCTCCGCGCCTGGCTGGAGGGGCTTCGGCCCGTGATCGCGTATATGACCGCGTCATCCCCGGCCGGCGACGCGCCGATGATGATAATGCGGCCCGGATATTCCATACGCGACAGCGCTTGAAAACTTTTTTCCATAGGTTATCTCCCACTCAATATTTTTACCGCGCATCCTTCGACGACGAGCCTTTTCTCGCAATAAAGCTTGATGGCTTCCGGCAGCACCCGGTGCTCGATCTCCAGGCCCCTCGCCTTAAAGCTTTCGAAGGTGTCATCAGGCTTTATGAAATTCACCTCCTGCATGATTATCGGGCCCGTATCGCATCCCTCGTTTACGAAATGCACCGTGCATCCGCCCACCTTCACGCCGCGGCGCCATGCATCGCCGTAGCCGTCCGTGCCGGGAAAGCTTGGAAGGAGCGCGGGATGGATGTTCATGATCCGATTTCGGTACCGATCGATAATATGCTTTGTGAGGATGCGCATGTATCCGGCCAGGACCACCAGTTCGACATCATGCTCCTGCAGCACCGCCATGAGAGCCTCTTCATGAGCCGGCCGCGTCTCATACTTCTTCGGGTCTATGAAATAAGCCGGGACATGGTGCTTGCGCGCGCGCTCCAGGCCGTAGGCATCCTCCCTGTCCGATATGACGCATCTGATATTCGCGGGCAGATACCCGGACGCGGTTTTATCAATAATGGATTGAAGATTCGTTCCGGACCCGGAGATGAGCACTGCGATATTGGTCTTCATCGGTACCAGATGAGCACCGGCCCTCTATTTTTCAACAAAAAATAGAGGGCCGGTGCCAAAAATGTGTTGATTTTGGATTTAGTTTTTCATTATATAATGAGATTAAGAGGGACCGGATGATATCAATAGACGTCAATAATGTGGTGACCGCCATTATAGGCACGCGGCTGCTGAATATTCACAATTCGCAGGAGATACTGCGAATATTAAAAGAAACCTCCAGAAAATACGGCAGAAACATCGTCATTGATCTGGGGAAGGTTGAATTTCTTGATTCAACGATTATCGCTATGTTTGTGGAATACAACAACTTTTTGAAAGAATCCGGGCTGGAACTGACATTCACGAATCTTTCCCCCTTTGTTGAAAGGGTATTCACCATGCTCCATATTTCAAAATTCTTCAACATCAAATAACAGGGGGAAGGTTCCGGTATGCACAGACCGCGGCCCGCCGATCATGCGCGGATATTCATTATTCTGCTGCTCCTCCTCATCCCCGGTCTTTCCGATTCGGCTCCGGTGAAAAAATCCCTATACCGTCCGGTCATCTTAAGCGATCAAAACGAACGATATCCTCTGAGCAGGCATCTCCTCATTCTTGAGGATGCGACCGGTGCCATGACGATCGAGGAGGCAGCTTCGCCGGACACGGACCGGAGGTACGCCAGGAGCACGCAGCATCCCCCCAGTTACGGGTTTAACGATCTGAGCTATTGGGTGAAATTCCGTCTCGTGAACAAACGCATGGAGGCCGGTACATGGTTCCTCGAGCTTGATTATCCGCACATGGATCTCATGGAAGTCTATCTCGAAAATGCCGGCGGAGAGTTCACCAAAAAAACAGCCGGCGATATATATCCGTTCAATGACCGCGAGGTCAGGTACCGCAATTTAGTATTCGCGCTTCTGATACCCGGCGGGCATGAACAGACCGTATACATGCATTTTTCCGGGAAATGCTCCAAGCAGTTCCCCCTGACCCTCTGGTCCGAGAAGGGTTTTATCCGGAAGGTCGACACGGATCAATACTTTCTCGGCGTTTATTACGGCATAATCCTCGTCATGATGGTTTACAACCTTTTTCTCTATTTCTTTATAAGGGATAAGAGCTATCTCTATTACTTCGTATACATCGGATCATACGGGCTGGTACAGATGGCGTACAACGGCCTTGCCTTTCAATACCTGTGGCCCGCATATCCTCAATGGCACACCATCAGCCTCCCCTTCCTCATCGGATGGGCGATTCTTTGGATGGCGATATTTTCGCAGAGCTTCCTGCATACCCGGGAATACACCGTCACCATGCACCGGCTTATGAGGGGGCTCATGGGGATCGGCACGGCGACCATGATCTTTTCCCTTGCAGGCAATTACCTCGTAGCCATAAACGCAGCCATGCTGCTCATGGTAACGGCCTCTATCATCATAATGACCGCGGCATTCATCTGCATGGTACGCGGGTACCGGCCGGCGCGCTTTTTTCTCATCGCCTGGCTCGTATTCCTGTGCGGCCTGCTTCTCCTCTCGCTCAACAAGCTGCACATCCTTCCCGTGATGTTCATTACGGAGTACGCCAACCAGATCGGTTCCGCTTTGGAGGTCACGCTCCTGTCGGTAGCCCTGGCGGACCGGATCAACATCATGGAGCAGGAGAAGATGGAGGCGCAGCGCAGTACCATACAGGCTCAGGAAAAATACCGCTCCCTCGTGGAGGGATCGCGCGACATTATCTTCACCCTGGACGAGAAATGGAATTTCATGACCGTTAACAGTGCGATCTCGACGCTTCTCAAGATAAGCCCGGAATCCGCTATCTCCACTAACTTCTTGGAGCTGATTTACGAGGATCCCGGCGCCGGTTCCATGGGTAAAAAGCTCATTCAGGCGAAACTTGACGAGTTTTTAAGAACGCGGGAACCGATCAGCTTCAGGGCGATGTTCAAGTCAACCATAACCGCCGAACCGAAAGAGATGGAGGTCAGGCTGGAATGCATCAACATCGAAGGAATGAACGAAATACTGGGAAAGGCGGCAAGCCTTGAAGAGGACGTGCTGATGAAGTGTTTCCTGAAAGAAAAACAAGAATATGCGATCGGCAACTATCTGACCACGGCTGACGACATAACGCAGCGAATTACGAAAAACCTTTCAAAATTTATGGAGCAGAAACAAATAACCCTTATCCGCATCGCCCTGCGCGAGATAATAATAAACGCAATAGAGCATGGGAACCTTAATATTTCATATTCTGAAAAGACCGGTGCGATCGCTGACGACACGTATTTTGATTTTATCGCCGAACGAAGAAAGGATCCGCGCTACCGGGGCCGGCGGGTGTGCATCGAACATCTGATCGATCCCGCACGAGCCGTATATAAAATTACGGACGAGGGATGCGGGTTTGAGCACAAAAAGGTGCTCATGAATGATTCCCGCGATGCGAATGAGAGACTTCTCGGCCACGGCAGAGGGATCTCATTGGCAAAAAATATATTCGATGAGGTGAGATACAACGAGAAGGGGAATGTCGTATTGCTCGTAAAAAAAATAACCGCTTGATCAAAATATTTTTCGGCTATCACATCCTTTATTCGTATATAATAATGTAAAATCATGAAGGCAAAAAAAGCTGTCATTCTGTTAAGCGGAGGGATCGATTCGGCCACCGCAGCGGCGATCGCGATTGAGCAAGGATTCGATCTCCACGCGCTTGTCTTCAGCTACGGCCAGCGGCACGGTATCGAGATCGAATCGGCAAAAAGCCTTGCGCGTTTTTTCGGCATCACGGATTGCCGGATCATCGAAATCCCCGCCGAAATATTCCGGTCGGCGCTCACCGACAAAGACCGGGCGGTTCCGAAAAACCGTAAATCGAGCGGCCGGGGGATTCCCGACACCTACGTGCCTGGCCGCAACATCATCTTCCTCTCTTATGCCCTGGCGTACGCTGAGTCGATCGGCGCATCCTGCATATTTATCGGCGCCACTGCGGTGGATTACAGCGGCTATCCGGACTGCAGGCCTGAATTTTTCAAAGCCTTCCAGCTTATGGCCGATATCGGAACCAAATCCGGGGTCGGCGGAAAAAAAATCAGCATCGAAACGCCGCTCATAGGCTTGAGCAAGGCCCGCATCATACAAAAAGGGTCGTCCCTGGGCGTGGACTATTCCCTCACCCACAGCTGTTATGATCCCGGGCCGGACGGCCGGGCGTGCGGCTCATGCGACAGCTGCCTGATACGGAAAAAAGGGTTCAACGACGCCGGCGTGCCCGATCCAACCAGATATCGGATCCATTGAATGCTCCGTATAATTATCGATATGCTATTCCCCTCGCGCTGCGCAGCATGCGGCAGGCCCGTCGGCTCGATCCAACATAACATCTGCAGCGCCTGCGCCGATAAAATCGTCATTATTCAAGACGGATGCCCGGTGTGCGCCGGTCCTATGGCGGAAGGGCGCTGCAAAATCTGCCCGGAGCGCGCGTTCTATCCCTCCAAAAACATGGCCATCGCCGAATACGGCGGTGTAATGAAGGAGCTGCTGCACAAGCTGAAATTCAGCGGCATGCGCCGGCTCCATGTCCCCATAGGCCGCATGGTCTTGAATGAGCTGGCCCGGCACGCAGTGCCGGCCGACATCATAACCTGCGTGCCCATGAATACGCGAAAAAAACGGAAAAGGGGGTTTAATCAGTCGGAGCTGATCGCGAAACTGGTCGCAAAAAAATCAGGGATACCCTATCTTCCCCTCATGAAAGAAAAGCGCAAATCCGAAACCCAGCGCGAATTGGGATTGAGACACCGGTTCATCAATGTCATCAATCGCTACAGCCTGAAAAAGGGAAGGCTTATAAGAGAAAAAACAATATTGATAATCGATGACGTTTTCACCACCGGTGCAACCATAAATGAATGCGCGCGGGTGCTGCTGGCAGCGGGAGCCAGGGAGGTGTTTTCCGTCACCGTCGCGCGATCGAATATCACCACTGAGGGATCAAAATTTGGCAAAAATGAGAGCGGTGAACAATATAATTATTGACCTCCGCATCATGCCCGTATATTAATGATAAGGGCACTTCTAAAAATCTAATTTTTCGAGGTGCCCTTAATACAAAGGCAGAATGGAATCGTATTCCCGGATGATTTTACCCTTACTACATGGAGAACGGATATGAAGAGAAAATCAACTGACGGGGTTGAGATTCTGGTACTGGACGGACGGATCGACCAGGAGGGTTCGGAAGAATTGGAGGCCGTTTTGCAAGAGTGCATAGAGCATGAGAGGCATAACATCTGCATCGACATGGTCGATGTCAAACATATATGCAGTTCCGCCCTGGGGGTGCTGGTAGCTATAAAGCGCAAGATCAAAGATAATGAAGGCGATATCAAGCTTGTCGTTGTCAATGAGAATCTCCTGAGGCTTTTTGAAACTACAATGCTTGATAAAGTATTCGAAATATACGAATCCCAGCGTGAATGCTTATCGACATTTGACTGACAGCGGCTCACGGCATGGAACGAGATTTAAAAAAGATTCTGGAGCCGCTGAACGGTCATCTGGCACTCGTTGACGAGGAAATAAGGAAAAAGCTGGCCACCGGAATTCCGATCATAGACCAAAGCGCAATGCATCTGTTTTCAAGCGGGGGGAAGCGGATACGCGCCGCCCTGGTGATCCTCACGAGCGGGCTCCACAATCGGATTCCCGACGGCATCATCGAGCTTGCCGCTGCCACGGAAATCGTTCACGCCGCGTCTCTCATTCATGACGACATCATCGACCAGTCGATGTTCAGGAGAGGGAACATCACCGTGCCCCAGAAATGGGGCAATAAAATATCAGTACTTGTTGGAGACTATATGTATGCGGTGGCGCTGGGCGCCGCGATCCGGGACGGAAATCCCGCCATATTCCCCCTGATGGTGGCGGGAACCAAGGATATGGTCATGGGCGAGTTGTATCAGATGCAGTATTCGGAAATCGATACGGTTCGGAGGGAGCACTACCTGGCCATCGTCGAGCTTAAAACCGCCCGGTTCATGGGTTCCTGCGCAAAGCTCGGGGGCACCAAATCAAATATGAACGCGGATGAATGCGAGGAATTGTTTAAATTCGGACAGAACCTGGGATTCGCATTCCAGATAATCGACGATACTCTGGATATCATGCAGAATTCCTCGGATATAGGCAAGGATGTGGGGAGCGACTTCAAAGACGGGAAAATAACCCTTCCCTTTCTGTATCTTATAGAACAGGGCGAGAATGATGATCTCAACCGGTTGAGGAGGTATTCATCAAACCCGAATACGGCGGATTGGGAAAAAATAAAAAAGCGGCTTGCGGATTCCGGCGCGATCTCCTATGCGATTGATTTTGCCGGCGACTACATCGACACGGCCCGAAGCATAATGAAAAAATTTCCTGAATCTCAATTCAGAAATATTTTACTGGAGCTTTCTGATTTCTTGCTGAGCAGAACATATTGACCAGCCGGCGGAGCTGGGAGTGAGGTAAAGTCCGTCTCCGATGGGCCTAAGGGACAATAAAAATACTTGTATTAATTTAGAATATTATTAGACTTGTTGCAAAACTTACTGTCATTGCGAGCGTAGCGAAGCAATCCGCTAATGCTACAAAAAAATGACTGTTGTTAATGTATAATAATGCCTTTTTTCTATTCTGATGCGGATTGCTTCGTCGCTGGCGCTCCTCGCAATGACAGTAAGTTATGTCACAAGTCTATTATATTTTGACAGCAACAATTGACGTATATTTCAGGGAGGCACCATGATTACAAAAGAAAAAGAGGATCTTCTGAAATACTACAATCTGGGGCTGACCGCATACAAACAACGGAGATGGGCTGATGCAATACGCGCTTTTGGAAAAGCCCTGGAAATCGATCCGAACGACGGGCCCGCCGATCTGTATCTGAAGAGAGCGCATGATTATGAGCAAAACCCGCCGCCGGATGATTGGGACGGCGTGTTTGTCATGACAACAAAATAAGAGTGCCGATAACAAATCCGTATTATTGGGAAATCAGGGAAATGACAAAAAAGGTAATTCAAATAAACAAAAATCCCGTATATGATATCGGCATGATCACGACCCTGTTCAGCAAGGACACGGAGTTTTATGGCGATCTGTCCTTTAAAAAATCCCTTCAGATCAACGGATATTTTGAAGGAGAGATCGCGTCGGGCGGTTTCCTGGTCGTCGGTGAAGGCGCAATCGTGAAGGCCAGCATCAAGGCAAAGACGGTCATCGTGATGGGCACCGTTTATGGAAATATCGAGGCTTCATCCCGGCTGGAGATTCAGTCGACCGGCAAGCTCTACGGCAATATCATAACGGCGAAGCTGCAGATCGCCGATGGCGTGGTGTTTGAAGGCAAATGTGAGATGATCAAGAGCGAGCCAAAAAAGACGGGCAAGGAATCCGAGAATAAAGAGAGCACGGAAGAGCCGGAGATGGCCGAAGCCGCACAAACCTAACCGGGGCACTATCCGTTATGAATGACCATGAAGCTTCCTTTTATGAAAAGCGCAGCGGGGGAAGCGTTCAATGCTGGCTTTGCCCGCACAACTGCGTTATCCGGGACCAAAAATACGGCGTCTGCGGGGTGCGGAAGAACAGCGGCGGCACCCTCTATTCCGAGATTTATGGACGGCTGACCGCCGTAGCCATGGACCCGATAGAGAAAAAGCCCTTGTACCACTTCTATCCCGGCAGCCGGATCCTGTCCATCGGGACGAAGGGCTGCAACATGAAGTGCCCGTACTGCCAGAACTGGCATATCTCACAGGACCGGACGGCTCAAACCACCTATTATCCTTCCGCCGATATCGTGGCCGCAGCAGTCCAGGAAAAATCCATCGGCATCGCCTACACCTATTCCGAGCCGGTCATATGGTACGAATACGTCCGCGATACCTCCCTGCTCGGCAGGAAAAAGGGCCTTAAAAACGTGATGGTGACCAACGGATTCATCAATCAAGAGCCGCTTACGGAGCTCCTCGAATTTATCGACGCAATGAACATAGACCTGAAAAGCTTCAGGGAGGAGACCATGGCGCAGGTACAGAAGGCACGCCTTGCCGAGGTGCTCGAGACGATCAAGACCGCCCATGCCGGCGGGTGCCATATCGAGATAACGACCCTGGTGGTCACCGGCATCAATGACGACAGGGGCGAGATGCGGGACATCATGGATTTCATAGCTTCAGTCGATAAAAACATCCCCTGGCATATATCCCGGTATCACCCGAGTTACAAGTATGATCGCGAGGCGACCGACATAGAGTTCCTCATGAAAGTCCGTGAGGAGGCGGGGGAAAAACTGAACTACATTTACTGCGGCAACATTCCCGCCGGAGCCGTCGGCCACGATACCCTGTGCCCGTCGTGTAAATCGACCGCCATCAATAGAAATGGCTACTTTACAAAGATCGAAAATCTGGACGGGAGCAGCTGCTCGAAATGCGGGTATGATCTGGGAATAATACGATAGTCAATTGAAGGCGAGGATGATCATCCTCGCCTTCTAAAAGCCATGGACCTAATTTATTATGCCCCGCCTTCCTGCTGTCCGTGTTTCTCCGCATGCGGGAAAAGGGGAAGGTACTTCGCGCACCACATGTAGACCATGGCCATGATCGAAAGCCCTCCCAGCATGATGAACCATTCCTGGATCGTCGGGTTATACGCTATAAACTGCTTCCAGGGGAAGTTGGGTGCTGCTGAGCCGTTCAGCACGATGCTCAATTTGCTCGCGATTATGGCCAGGGTTCCGCTGGCGACGCCGATGAGGAAAAATTTCTCCTGTTCACGGTATCTCTTCACCAGGAGCATCACTATGGCGGCTGCCGCGAAGATCAGCTCGATAAAACAGAGCCAGCCGTATGCGGGGCTGAGGAGATTAATGAATCTCCGGTCAAACAGGGGAACGTATGTACCGATCCGAACGGCGAGGTCATAGATCCTGAATGCGAGATAGAACAGCATCATAGTCCCTGAGATCTTCGCGATGGAATAAAATGTACCGGCCGGTACGACCTCTTTCTTCATTACCGTGCCGGCCAGATACGCACACAAGGCCATAAACGAGGTGCCGCCCGCAATAGCGCCCACGATCGCCAGGTAGAAGAAGTGAGGGCTGAACCATGTCGGCTTCGCATACATAACGCCCCACATTCCTCCGCCCAGGGATCCCTGGTGAAAGAAGGAAAGGAAAGTTCCGGCAGCGGCGAATATCCACATCAATCGGTGCAGATAGTGGCCGATGTAATGGAGTACTGGTATTTTATCAAGGATCTTGTGCTTTAACGCAACAGGGATCAATTCCACGAAAAGAATCATGAAATAGAAGGTCAGGCACCAGACCACTTCCGTAAGCATGGAAGCCGGCAGGAGGCCGGGCCCCCAGTTGGGATAGGTGTATCCGAACCATGCGCGGAGCGGCTGGCCGATGTCAAACACAAGGTATATAAACGTAAACAAATAACAGAGGAAACCGAGGAGAACCGTTGAATTGATCATCGGCTCAAGCTGGTCGTTCCTGAATATATACAGGATAAAACCGGTGGTAAAGGCGCCGCCGCCCAGCGCCACAAGCCCGAGATCCCCGATGATCCACTGGCCGAAAGGATAAGAATTGTTCATGTCGGTGTATCCCAGACCCCAGAAAAGGATCTGTATGCCGAAGACGATAAAGCCGGCGGCCAGAAAAAACATGATAGCGAGCGCTATTCTTACATTCTTCGAATAGCCGTTGAATTCATCTTTGATTTTTTTTATAAGAGCATTCACCTTCTTTCTCCTTACCTCTTGAATAGTGAAGTTTATTTAAATCTCATCATATCCTTGATCCAGGCCTTGCTCGAAAGGTAATACACCTTCGGATTGGCAAAATGCTTAATGCGTCTTAGCTCCTCCTGCCTCTTCTCGTCTTTCCGGTCAATCGTATGAACAAGCCTGAATTTCCTCGCCTTTTCTTTCTTGAGAAGCTTGTTCAGGTCCGAATCCGGGTCGTTCAGGTCGCCGAAAAGCATGGCACCGGTCGGACATGCGGCAACGCAGGCAGGGGTGTAGGTCACGGCGTTAATGTCGATCTCGCCCCGGCTAGCAGCCTTGTCCCGCTCGCGCTTCCATATATGAGAGCAGAACTGGCATTTGACCACGGTCCCGCGCGACGCTATAGAAACATCCGGGTTGAGGGATTTTTTGAAGGATGACTCGTATTTCGGCTTCCACCAGTTGAACGTCCGGGCGTCGTAGGGGCATGCTGCCTGGCAGTAGCGGCAACCGATGCACCGGGACCATATCTGGCTCACAATGCCGTCGTCGCCGACATCGGTGGCCACGACCGGGCATACGGATACGCACGGCGGATGGGGATTTTTCGGGTCATTCCCCTCGCACTGCTGGCACATCTTCGGGATATAGCAGACCGCGACGTTTGGATATTGTGCGTCGCGGTCATTGGTAACCTTCATCAAATCGAGAAATACCACCCGCTTGGGAGAGTCGGAATCATCCTCGAAAATCGGCATGTTGTTTTCCTGCGCGCAGGCAAGAGCGCAGGCGCCGCACCCCGTGCACCGGTCCAGGTCTATCGCCATTCCCCATCTTCTTTTCATTTCCATATTCGCATCCACCTCTTAACTGATTTTGACCCTGGTGAGCCACCAGTTGGCCGCTCCGGTCAGGGGATCGATATCATTCGCCATAATCCCCTTGGGGTTCACTCCCTTGTTTTTCGCATATTTAGTGTACGCCGTATGCCCGAATCCCAGAGGAATCGCTATCGTGTCCGGCGGTACCGTGTCGGTGAGGCGCGCGCGCACGCTGCCGATCTCGCCCCGCGATGATTCTATATCTATGCGCTCACCCTCCGAAACGCCGTACCTGCGGGCTGTGTCTTTGTTTATCTGCACCCAGAGCTTTCCCTGTGAAAAGGTCTTGTCGTCGATGGTCTTGAGCACATGGGGGAAGGCCATGCCCTCTCCGTCCCCCACGAAGGTAAGCTCAACCGGAACAAGGGAGAGAGGGAATTCCGCTGACGCCTTCACGGTCTTCTCCATGGAGGCAATCTGGTCTTTCAAAATCTTCGCGTTGTAATTGAGGTAGCCTGCGCCTGCCGCGCCCCCCGTCCACGCAAGGGCGTGATAGTCCGTCCAGGGGAAATTCCCCCTGGCGCTCTCCACCTTCTTCGCCAAATCGAGGATCATATCGCCCGCGTGCCGGGATTTGAGATACGGCGGAATCGGGGCCGTGTCCTCTTCAAGAAAGGTAATGGACGGGAATATATAATCCGCATACAACGCGGTGTCGTTCAGCAAGGGCATAACCGCAACGACAAAGGACTTCTCCATCTTCCGGGCCAATTCATCGCCGAGCGCGCTCCGGTAAACGGGGTCCGCCTCGTTCACGAAGAGCATCTCGAAATTTCCGTTCTTGATAAAATCGTCGAGGCCGGCGAATTTTTTTTCTTTTTTAAGAGAGGCATGCGCATCGGCGGACAGGGCCGGCTCCCCCAGACCCTGGATTCTTTTTAGCACGGCCCCCCGGGAGCCCACCATGCTGTTGAGGGCGTGCACCGCCATGATCTCGGCGGATGATGATGATACCGCCGCTCCGCCGCGGCCGGCAACCGCTATCGGATTCCTCGCGCGGGAAAAAGCCTCCGCAACATCTTCAATCTGTTTCTTCGTAAGGCCGGTTATTCGAGCGACCCTGTCCGTCGGATACGCGTTAACAACGGCGAGCCAGTCAGCGCCGCCGGCGGTCCTGCCCTTATTGCGGACAAGGTAGTTGGCTATGCCCAGCGCGAGAAATAGTTCGGTTCCCGGCTTAATGTTGAGCCACTGGTCGGCCATGGACGCGGTTCTGGTGCAAAGCGCATCAACCTGAACGAGCCGGGCCCCCTTCTTTCTCCACTCTACGAATGCATTGTTCATGAAGCAGGGATCGCCCCATCCCTCAAGGAGACGGGCTCCGAAGCTTACTATATAATCAGAGTTTATGAAATCATAATCAACATATCCCCCCAGAGCGGCAGTGGTGAGTGCGGAGAGCGTCGGCTCATAATAGGCGTTGCCGCTCCCGGCGGACTTGATAAGCCTGTCCAAAAGCGCGGCCGAGGGGCCCGCCTCCTTGCTGATCCCGGCAACGAGGTTCCCCGTGCCGCTGCTGACGAGCTTGTTCATCCGGGAAGCTATATCGGCCAGCGCCGCGTCCCAGTCGACCTTCTCAAAGGCGGAGCTCCTGGCCGTGCCTTTGCCGCCGGTTCTTTTAAGAGGAGCGTCGATTCGATCGGCATGGTATAAAAGCTGCAGGTAGTTCTGGAGGAAGGGAGCGCCGCTGTTGGAGGTATCGATCTTAACCGCGCGGTCGCCGATCATTCTGATAGACAATTCACATTTGGCCCGAGATCCGGAGTACACGGCTTTCAGATAATGTTCCCTGCCGCCCGGAGGAGCATACTGATCCTGGGTCCACTCGGCAAGCCATTGCAGGCCGAGAAAGGGAGCGCCTGAAAAAACGTATCCTGAGAGGCCGCCGGCTATCGCGCCGCCGCCTATTTTCAAGAAGTCTTTTCTGTCTATTTTTTTCATGGATTCTCTCCTCAAAAAGTTTCATGATATCGGGGAAATCAGTTGTGGCATACGGCGCACTTGTTGCTGATCCGGAGCGCGGCGTGGCAATCCTCGCACCGGCCCATGAGCATCTTGCCTTTCAGCATGCTCGTGTCCGTTGAATTGGCCTTGTCGCCGTGGCATGAACCCGCGCACATCGCCTTGTTCCTGCCGTCTTCGAATTTCGCGGTCATCACAACCTTGTGGCTGAAATAGGCCAGCGGCGGCTGCTTCGCATGCGACCCCCACGGTTTGTCCGAATCCTTGTATCTGCTTAAGACCGGTTTCCGTAAGGGGACGGTGGGATCGGCGCTCTTGTCCGGCCCCTGCCGGTCGTGGCAGGAGGTGCACTCGGCAACCGTGGGGAGCCCTTTGAATCTTCCATTGTCGTAATAGCCGTGGCAATAGGTGCAGTCAGGGCCCGCGCCATACTTGGTCAAATGGGCCTTGTGATTGAAGGGTATCGGCTTCGCCGGATGATTCGCCATCACGTAATCGCACGCGTTCCGGGAGATAATAAAGGCAAAATAAAACGCTATGATCAGAGGAATCCCAATAAACAGTATTGTCCGTTTCACCAAGCTTCTCCTTTTCTTTCTGTACTAATCAGAGTATTTCCGTGATACCCCGGCTCACCGGAATACAGATCGACAACCTGATTAAAATGGAAATATCTTTAAAAGTAACTATTCAGCAAAATTCATAATTTAAATATTCAATAAAATAATAATTAATAATTCCTCCCCCCGCCTTCGGCGAGGAAAATTATTAATTATTATTTTTATAATATTATATTTTTTAACATACTGAATAGTTACTCAAAATTTATTTATGGGTGTGGTCACGGTCAATTGAATTATATATTTTGATCCGCGACGTATATGTCAACAAAATTATGAAAATTTTTCCGTGTACATCGGGTCCGGGTCGCTCACCATATCGTACACATGCTGCACAATCTCGCTCATTCCCGATCTGATATCATGGATCTCGTCTCCCCTGATCGGTTTCCGCCTGCGTACGATCACGATCCCTAAAAAATTTCCGTTATAGATGAGGGGAAGGAGCAGCCGTGTTCCCTTATCCAGCACAAGGATGGATGATTTTCCAAGCTCCTCGCCCGCTGCATTGTTGATGTCGAGGTATCGAGCTTCAGGGGAAGCGTTTCTGAAGAATCTGTTCCCTTTGATCTCCACGGCTTTAACCAGCCGGGCTTCCCCGGTGCGAATATACAGGGATACGCTGTCTGCACCGTGCACATGACGGATACTCGCAAACAGGGCTTTGACCGGGCCCGCAAGGCCGCCCGGCACCGCCCCCGGCTCATGACCCGTTTTCCGCCGGGAAGCCGCCCTTCGACCGGCCGCACTATATGCCGCTGCGGTGAAGACTATGAACAATATCAGAATGAGGGACAACTCCAGACCTGTTCTGATAATAATCATCTTTCCGAAATGATGGGGATACACCACCAGAAGGCGAAAGGCGCCGATCTTATTTACGAATATATAGAATTTATACTCAATGGTTCCGGTCCCGGTTTTTTCACCATAATACCTGATGATATACGGATTGTTTCTGCTGATAGTAAAACGATCCTGGGTGAAATCCTTTAAAATCTCCTCAAACAGATCGGCTGAGCGGATGAACCGGTCGTTCTTGCTCGACAACCGCACTGAAAGGCCCGGGTCTGTAATGGCCAGGAGCGCGATATCTTTATATTTCTTCCGGATATATCGTATATACTCCGACAGAAAGCGGGACGCCGGCTCCTTTTTTTTGCCCGCGGTTCGTTTTTCGAAAGTGTAATAGGTGCGGACTATATCGTTGGTTATCGATATCAGGCTGGTGATATAATCCCGTTCAATGTACTTAAACCTGATGGTGAAATAGAGAAATACGCTGGTGATTAAAAACAGAATTCCGATCACAAATGCTTTCAGTCTTGCGGACATGATGGCGCGCTATTCCTCACCGTCAAAAGGCGGGATCTCGTATTCCGTATCTTCCTTCCAAACATACGCGTCCCTGCCGTTCTTCGATTTGTCCGGGCATGCCTTCATGATATATTTTTTCTCATTGGGCCAGTACGCGTTCTTCTCGCTGTGATAGTAGCAGTCGAGGTCGCTCACGTATTTCATCCCGTCGGGCCATATCTTCGTGCCCCTCCCCTCGCGCTCCCCCTGTTTGAACCGTCCGATATAGCGCGAGCCGTCGATAAAAAACCAGACCCCCTTGCCGTCGATCTTCCCGTCCTTGAATTCGCCCATGTACCGGTCGCCGGAGGGCAATACCAAGCCTCCCTGGCCGGTCTGCTTGTCGTTCTCAAAATAGCCGATATATTTGGCGCCGAACCATTCCGACTTCTTCCCCCAAATATAGGTGCCGAACCCGTGCTTCCTGCCGTTCTTCCACTCCCCGGAATAGGAATCGCCTTCCCCCACGGTGAACTTCTTCTCCTTCTGCATGACGCCGCCGCTCCAGAAAGCATAATATCTGGCGGTGACGTTACCCTTTTCGTCATACATGAACAGGGAGCCTTCGCCGTGCTGCTTTCCGTCAAAGAATTGGCCGATATACTTAGACCTGAGCCTTCCTCTCCGGTCGTAGGTCAGCAGCGTGCCTTCGCCGTTCGGGTTCCCGTCGATCACCTGGCCGAGATAGAGGGAAAGGAGCCTCCCGCTCCCGTCATACGTAAATATCGATCCCACGCCGGTCTCCCTGCCGTTTAAGTACATCCCTAAATATTTACGTATCAATGTTCCCTGCTGGTTGTACACGAACTCCGAGCCCTGGCCGTCGCGCAGGTCGTTGCTGAATTCGCCGATATATTTTTTTTTCAAGGCGCCGTTCTCGTCATAGGTATACAGGGTACCGTCGCCCTGTTTAAGCCCCTGCTTGAACTTCCCTTCGTATTTACCGACCATGACGCCTTTATCGTTATACGTGGTGAGGATGCCGTCGCCGTCCGGCTTCCCGTCCTTAAACCGACCCTCATACTCCTGAACGATCGCGCCGGTACTATCATAGGTTATGAGCCTCCCTTCGCCCTCAGGCCTCCCGTTTCTGAATTCTCCGGCGTATTTGCTCTCCATAGTTCCATCTTTGGCGTAGGTGATGAGCGTTCCTTCTCCCGTAGGAACGCCGTTTTCCACGTTCCCGAAGAACCGGGACGCCTCCCTTCCCTGGTCATCGTAGGTGATGATAGTTGCGTTCCCGTTTATAGTGCCGTTCAGGTATTTACCCGTGATCTTGCTTATAAGCTTCCCCTGTTTATTGTAGGAATACACGTCCGCTATGCCGGTGGGCCTCCCCTCATAAAAAGTCCCCGTGATCTTTGATTCGATTTTACCGTCTTTATCATATGCTATGAGAGTTCCCTTTCCCTCCGGCCTGCCGTCCGCAAAACTGCCTGAATACTCACTCTTGAGCCTTCCGCCCGCGTCATAGGTCTTCATGACGCCCTCGCCCTCCGGCCGGTTATTCTCAAAGCTCCCGGCATAGGTGCTGGCCACCGTACCGTCGCCTCGGTAGGTGGTGAGGGTGCCTCTCTCGTATTTGCCGCGCTTCAGCGTTCCGGTGAATGAGCTTACAAGCCGCCCGCTGGGATCATATTCCGATACGACCACCGCACCCTTCGGCGCTCCATTCTCGAACATACCCTCGATTTTTTTTATCACCCTCCCGTCTTTATCCAGGACGTATAGAATCCCCTTGCCGTGCGGCTTGCCGTTTTTGGTTTCCCCCTCATACCGGTAGTTGCCCCAGGCAAGCCCCTGCTTGCCTGCCGGCCGGGCCTTCTCCCCTTCGCGCATAACGGCGCCTTCGGCAGGTTTTCCTTGACCGGAAGGGGCCTGTTTTTTCAGAGTCGTGCACGCAGGAAGGGTCACGGCAACTATGATAAGCAGAATTAAGAAAATTCCTTTCATAATCGCTCCTCCTTTGTTCAAATAATCAGGATGTCGATTTGATACCGGAAATGATTGTTGTTTTTTTAGTCAAAACTAGAAATGCTTCCCGGTTGTTTGTCAAGAGTTTTCAATCAAATTATAATTGAATTTTGCAGCAAGTCTAATAATAATATATTAAGAAATTTTTTTTTAAATCCGATATTATAACCAAATGCGATACGGTTATTCAAGATATTTATGAAAGTGGTGATGTCATGAAACCAAAAAGGCGATGGATTTCCATCAATATTATACTATTCACGTTCATCATATCGTTCTCTATCAGCCTGATTTCGCGGGAATTCAGGTATCTCCCCATGGATCTTGAAAAAATTTCAACCTATGACAATGACCGCGTCGTGTTTCAAAGGGTGGAACAATCCACCGACCTTGCACGGGATAATTCGTTCGAATCCCTGCTTATAATCAAAAACCGGAAGACGTACCTCATGATGGACGGCTACGACAGCCCTTATCTGGCGAATATCAGGAAAATAAAGATCGCGATTCAGAAGATATACGGCGAGAACGAAAACGACCTGATCTGGACCAATAAGCTGAACGGCAAGCCGGATTTCGTCCAGGTAATGGAGCGCCGCATCCAGCTCATGAAAAACGCGAACGAAGAATTCGTCTCCACCAATTTCGGGACTTTTTACAAATCGATCAGGGACAAATTCATCAAGGAGCACGTAGAGAAATTCCACCAGCTCATGAAAAACCGCGGCGAGTCTGACTTCTACGTCGATACGAAACAACTCCCCCGGCCCCTGTACCTCGCGGACGTAGTTGGGTACAAAGATAAATATTCGACGATCGCCAAGGCGCGGGCCATGGACGGAACAACCTATTCCTGCGAGGATACGGACGGCGACGGCATCACGGAAACCTTTATGGCCGACGGCAATGACGGGTTCAGTTGGGGATATAAATCAGGGCCGAACCTCATCCTCATATATAAGAACACGGACAAGGATATCGAAACCCTCATCGGCAAACTGGCTAATGAAGCGGTATACGGCAGCGTGGGAGAGGAAAAGGAGATGATCGAGACCTTCCCCAAAGAGAGGGATATCGACGATCTGGTTAAATGGCTCACGCCCAAGAATCCGAACTTCAAGTAAGGTTTGACCCTTTTCATTTAGCTTCCGGCTCTATGCCGCGCCGGTTGATGGCATAGGCCCCGGGATCGGCAATAAAGGGAAGGATCAATGCCCAGCGGAGGTAACGGGGCTCAAAGCTCCGGTACTGGGAAAGGCCGATGGTCATGCCCTCATGTCCGGCCGACGGCAGGCTGCGATAGGTGCCGAATAAGCGGTCCCACCAGGGGAAGTTAAATCCGAAATTACTGTTCGTTTCCCTTATGATCACCGAATGATGAACCCGGTGCATGTCCGGCGTCACTACGATCCGCCTGAGCACGCGGTCAAGAGCAAGCGGCATACGGACATTGGCGTGATTGAACAGAGATGTCCCGTTTAACACCGCCTCAAACACGATCACGGCAACCGGGTCCGGCCCCAGAAGCAACACGACAGAAACCTTAACAAACAGGGAGAGTATGATCTCAAGGGGATGGAACCTCAGGCCCGTGGTCACGTCTATGTCAAGGTCGGCGTGGTGGACCAGGTGGAGCCGCCAGAGGATCGGCAGGGTGTGGAACATGACATGCTGGAGGTAGACTGCGCAATCAAGGATGAGCAGCGTGATGATGATCCCGATCCAGGATGGAATGTCGAAATAGTTAAGAAGCCCCCACTGATTGTCCTTGGCCCAAACAGCCATAACCACCGGCGCAAGGGGCGCTGCGAGCCGCACCAGCATAGTGTTGAAGAGGGTTATGGCCAAATTAGCCGCCCACCGGGTCTTTTTTTCGAATATCAGCTTTCTCCGGGGAGCAGCAAGCTCCCAGACCGCCATAATTGAAAAGACCCCCAGGAATACGGCAAGGCGGGTACCCAGCTCGCCGAACGCTGATACGGGAATAATATTCTCAATCATTGCACCGGCCCTCCTTGTTATGGCTAAATCATTGAAACAAGCTCTATTAAGCCCTTTGCGATCGCCTTGAACTCATCCGCAAGGGCAAGCCCGGGCAGAATCCCGGATGACTCGTCCACCAGTTTACGATGTAGGAGCGCGACCTCGTCAAGGGAGCCGCTCTCGCGGATCATTTCCCTGATCTTGTTGACATCACCCCTCCCCTTGCGTTTCTTGCTCAAAAGACGCATGAACCGGCGCCGCTCCCTGCCCGCCAGGGTGCGGAGCGCGCTGTTTACGAGAAAGGTGGCCTTCCCTTCACGTATATCGGAATCGGAAGGCTTGCCGGTGTCGCTCTCCTCACCGAACATCCCCAGAAAGTCGTCCCTGTTCTGAAAGGCCAGCCCCAGGGGCACGCAAAATTTTTCGATCAGCTTTTTCTCCGTAGATGAATCCTTGCCGGCGAGCTCGTACCCCATGAGCATGGGGTACACAGCGGTGTAATACGCGGTTTTCATGAGCGCTATCTGCCGGACGGTCTCTTCAGGGCGATCCATCCTCCGGGGGTGTGAATGAAGGATATCCAATATCTGTCCCCAGGCGGTCTTCTCATAAGTGTCGGCGAAAATCTTCATGAATCTGTTTTTCAGCCTGTGGGAAATCCCGGATTCGGCGACGACGGCAAGGGAAGCCGCCATAAGAACATCCGCAAGGATGAGGGATACATCTATTCCGATATTTTTATTGTGGCTCAGGGAGCCGTATTTCTCGCCGCAGATCAGGTGAAGCGATTTCCCGCCCCGGCGCAGAGCCGACCGATCGATTATATCATCCTGGATGAGAAAAAATGAGTGCATCATCTCAAGCGCTGAGGCTATACGGATGATGTCGTCGGTGGAGGCGCCGCCGTAGCCGAAATAGGACATGAGCAGAATAAGCGGCCTCAACCGCTTCCCGTCCCGGGAGCAGTACTCGTGCACCAGGCCGTACATTTCGCGCAGCACCGGGAGCCCGGCTCCGCTTATTTTCCGCGAAAAAAATTCATCCATGGATGCGTTGACGCGGGGTATATACGTGCTGCTGAATCTAGTAAACCGATCAAGAGGCGTTGGGCTGCTCATGAATTACCTCGCTCCCTAATCTCTCCCATCCATCTTCACATTTCCTGCTCTTACCTATATTTGCGTAAAAAGTCAATTTAAAAAATTATCAGCAAAAAATACAACATTGGCAATAATAATTTGCGATCCAGGGGGTGTGAATTAAATTTCTGAAAATTCCTTACTTAAGACCCCCCTGTCCCCCGTAGGGGGCACGAGTAAGACGAATGTAATTATGCAAGAACGCCCCCTCTCGGGGGGATGGAGGGTCTTAAAAAATGCAAGTGCCTTATTTTACCCGAAAAATACTTTACACTCTATTCAGGCATCCTCAAAAAAGTAATTGCTAAATACCGCACATGATTATTCTGGCATCAGAGCTATTAATCGGAAACAGTCCATGCTTGCAAAAAGGATCATACCATGCCTGGATGTCGACAAAGGCAGAGTCGTCAAAGGCGTTAATTTTATAAATCTCCGTGATGCCGGCGACCCGGTCGAAAACGGAAGGTTCTACGACGAAGAGGGAGCGGACGAGCTCGTATTCCTGGATATTACCGCATCATCGGACCGGAGGGACATCATTCTCAGAATGGTGAAAGGGGTCGCGGAGACCGTGCACATCCCCTTCTGCGTTGGCGGCGGCATCAGAACCATTGATGACGTGCGCCTCATCCTTGAAAACGGAGCCGACAAGGTCTCCATAAATACCGCCGCGGTGCAGACTCCCCGCGTCATAACCGACTCTGCCCTGCGCTTCGGCTCGCAATGCATCGTGGTTGCCATTGACGCGAAGCGGAACGACCGGGGCGGCTTTACGGTCTATCTTCACGGCGGGCGAACCCCGACGGAGCTTGACGCTGTCGAATGGGCGGTGCGGGTGCAGGAGCTGGGCGCGGGCGAGATACTCCTCACCAGCATGGACCGCGACGGAACGAAACTGGGCTACGACCTCGACCTGACCCGCAGGGTCGCGGAGTCGGTGACCATTCCGGTCATCGCATCCGGCGGCGCCGGGAGTGTGGAGCATCTGTTTCAAGGGCTTGCCGAGGGCATGGCGGACGCGGTCCTGGCCGCCTCGATATTTCACTTCAGGGAGATCTCCATCGCCGAGGTGAAGCGCGAGCTCCGGTCCCGCGGCGTACCGGTCCGCTATCCTTTCTAAACCCACATCTCATTCGCTCATGCCCCCCAACCCCCCCGAGGGCTAACAACTACCCACAAGTGTGTAAGCAAGGGGGATAAGAAGATAGAAGAGATGATAGAGATACATTTTTAGCGGAATATTGTTAAAATTGAAGGGAAAAATAATCATTTAAGCTCAAAAAATAAAATTATCTCTGATATCTCTTCAATTCCCCTATCCCCTGTTCTTACACATGGAGATGTGGGTAGAAGTTAGCCCTCCGGGGGATTTAGGGGGCCGAGGAGCCCAGCCTTTTCAGGGGATGCCGCAGGGGCTACTTGAAATAAAGTATCAATAAAACGATCAATGACAGGAGGATCACTGAGAGCAGTGAAATAACGGCGACGCTTATTTTCGGCATCTTGTCGACATGCTGCCGCTCCTCCAGGTACGACGTGTCCACCGCGATCTTTATATTCTCCTCAGTCTCATCGATTCTCACGAATATGCCCTTGGCGATAAGGACAAAAATTCTGTATCCGCCTTCGGCGAGACGACGGATAGACACTATCCTGCCGACGATCGGATGGATGCCGTCCTCATCGTATGCGTCGAATGCCTTGGCGACCTGCACAGCCCGGGGGCTGACGTCAACAATTTTCACTTTTATCCGGTCCCCAATGATCAAAAGCCCCACATCCCTTCCCTTTATGGGGGACAGGATCAGGCTTCCCCGCAAAACCAGCTTAACCTTTTTCTCCTTGAGGACATCACCGTCATCCTCCTCGAATTCTATGCGGGGTTCGCTTTCGTCCTTGTCGTCCTTGTGTTCTTTATATGCGGTTATCTTACGGCTGGTAAGCGAATGGAGCTCCATGTCAAGGGAGGATATGAATTCGCAACTCACGCTCATTTTCGCTCTCTGAAATCCCATGCGGTCCTGCATAAATTGCATGAAGAACTTGTTTATCCCGGATTTATCATCAGCCTGGACGAGCTTTTGTAATTCTCCCGCGAACTGGAGCGTAAATGCGGCGGTGAATACATTCCTGAAATGCGTGCATAAAACATCATCATGTTCATCGTTGCCCATGGAATCTACGAGATGTTTTTCAAAAGTGATCCAGTCTGAATCCGGATCCAGCGCCGAAAAAGTCTGCGAAGCGGAGATGACCGGATACACGCTGTTTAACGTGAGGTACTGGTAATTGAAGAAAGCGATAAATGCGCCCAGCGACGTGGTCGAATAAAATTTCCCTTTTATCACGCTCATGTCCCTCAGGTCGCCGGCTATCATCTGCCGGGCCCTTTCGGCGTTTCCGTTGGTGTAGAAGAAGGCGATCTCATACTCCTTCGAGCTATCGGATGACGATTCATCCTCTGTATGCAATATCTCCGACATTAATGCTTCGCCCCTTAACCCCTTTTAGATTATAACATAGACAGTTATACAGCAAGTCAATTTTTAACTTGCTAATCTGAACCTTTCTGTTTCTGCAATACACTCTTGATCCGGGAAAGGACCGTGCGCCGGTCAATGGGCTTGAGTATGAAATCGCTCATCCCCATTTTTATCAGATCCTGCATGACCCCAACAGTGGTCTCGTCGCTGATGAACACGACCGGCGGCCTGTTGGGCCGGGCGCCCAATTCATACATCAATGCATATCCGTCCAGAACCGGCATATCGAGCGTAGTGGTGATGAGGTCTATTTTCATATCCAGCTTTTCGAGCTTGGCTAACGCCTCCTGGCCGTTGGAAGCGGTTGCCACGACGTCATATCTCTCTGATTCAAGAATCTGAACGATCAGCTTTCTTATGAACTCTTTATTTTCAACGACCATCACCTTATACGGCCTTCCTCCCGGTCTGAGGCCGTCGGGACTTTTTACGTTTAAACTCGGAAATTCTCCCTTTCCCTTCATTCATCCCTCCCGGATACTAGTCACCGGTGATCATGGCTTCCGCTCCGCGGAAAATGCCGCAGGGTACGGCAATTATTGATTAAAATTATTGAATTTTATTTTCCCGATATTTGTCAAGATGAAAAAATTCCGCGATCATCACATGATTTCCGCAGAGATGAAGGTGGGGATGCGTACCCCCGCCTTCTCGGGCATAAAATACTTGATAATTTTAAAAAATTCATTAAGTATGGCATGAGACGAAGGCGAAGATGCGCATCCCCGCTTTCTAAAAGGAGCACCCGGACTTGCTGACCGCGGATAAAAAAAGCTATACCATACATCCAACAGACTACAAAAGGGCGATCGCCAGAGGCGCAGATTTCTACATTAGGTTTTCCAACTTCACCCTGGATGTTGAAGGAGCGCTGGCGAAAAGTATCCGGCGCTATCTTGAGCATTATGACCTGAACTATATAAAAAATGAGATCATCAATATCGTCAAGGAGCTTGCCAATAACGCCGTTAAGGCGAATGTAAAAAGAATATATTTCAAGCGCAAGAACATGGACATAGGCAAAATCGAAGATTACCGCGCCGCTATGGAGACATTCAAGGATGAGATATATACGGCAGGAAATGCGGATTACTTCGATCAGCTTGAAAAATCCAATCTGACCGTCCGGGTCTCCTTCAAGACCACCGACAATTTCCTCTTCATCAACGTCATCAACAACGTTCCCCTGCTGGAACAGGAGCTTTCCCGGATAAATGCCCGCATCAAGAAGGCATACAAGTATAAAGATATCTCCGAAGCCTTCGAAGAGGCGCTCGATGACTCTGAGGGCGCCGGCCTCGGGCTCATTATGGCGTTGATGATATTTAAAAACATGGGGATGCCCGCCGATAGCTTCAGGATCTACCGGAAAAATAAGCTTACGATCGCCGCAATAGCCATCCCGCAAACCATGGAAAAAATCCGGTCCCGGATTAAGATCGCCGAAGAAATACTCCGGGAGATAGAAGAAATACCCGCTTCCCCGGAAAATATCATCAGGATACAAAAACTCTGCGTGAATCCCGACCCCTCCATCCGCGAACTCGCCAAGGCGATTTCGATGGATCCCGGAATCACCACTGCGATACTCAAGCTGGCTAACTCGGCAGGGTACATCTCGCTCAAGAGAACCGAGACCATCGAGGATACAGTCAAGGTCATCGGAATAAAGGGGATCAACGCCCTGCTCCTTGCCGCAGGGGTGCGGGAAGTGGTCGACCAACGGTACAAGCGCTCCGAATCGGCCTGGCTTGACTCGTACAAGCGGGCGTCCTACGCGCAGAAGATGGCCATTCAGCTTAACAGAACCAGGGTGAGCTGCTTCACCTATCTCGCCGCCCTCCTCGCCGATATCGGATATATCGCGATGCTCTCCCTGAAACCGGAGCTCTTCAGGAAGCTCCAGGAAATCGCCGGATTCAAGGGGATCGGGAATTCCGATCTGCTTGAAGAAATCAGCCTCGGTCTCTCTCACAGCACCCTCGGCGGGATGATTCTCAAGAAGTGGAACTTCAACGATTCCCTGATCCAGACCGTCGAATACCACGAACGGCCGCACCGGGCCCCGAAAAATTTGAAGCAGATCATCTATCTCGTATATCTCGCCGACTGCATGGTGGAGATAGACAAGGGACGCTTCCGCTATGAGTCAATCGACGAGGATGTGACCGATTACTTCAACCTTTCGGACAAACAATCGCTTAAGCTTCTCCACAATATCCTCCGCAAAGCGCATGAACAGGAGAGCGGTGCGTAGTACTATCAAATAAATTACTTGACGAAAATCATTTTTCGAACGAATTTTCAGTTATTTTTTATTCAGAAACGTAACGGGCGGATAACATGTACTTACAAGATCTTATAGCCAAATTGAATGAATACTGGGCCGGTCAGGGATGCCTCATACTGCAGGGATACGACCTTGAAGTAGGCGCCGGAACATTCAATCCCGCAACCTTTCTGAGAGTGCTGGGACCCGAGCCCTGGAAGGCGGCGTACGTGGAACCCTCGCGGAGACCGACGGACGGAAGGTATGGAGACAACCCGAATCGCCTGCAGCACTATTATCAGTACCAGGTAATACTCAAGCCCTCACCGGGCGAGGTGCAGGACCACTATCTCGACTCCCTGCGCTATCTGGGGATAAAGCTTGAAGAGCATGACGTCCGCTTCGTGGAAGACGACTGGGAATCTCCCACCCTGGGCGCGGCCGGCCTTGGATGGGAGGTATGGCTTGACGGGATGGAGATCACCCAGTTCACCTATTTTCAGCAATGCGGGAGCCTCGAGCTGTCCCCCATATCGGTTGAGCTTACCTACGGGATCGAGCGGATCTGCATGTACATTCAGGATAAGGACAGCATTTTTGACGTCCTCTGGAACAAGGATATCACCTACCGCGATGTTCATCGCCAGGGGGAGTATGAATTCTCTCACTACAATTTCAATATCGCCGATATTGATTTGCATTTCAAACTCTTCGATCTGTATGAAAAGGAGTGTCTGGCTATACTCTTCTTCCCGGGAGTACGGAGCGTGCTGCCGGCGTATGACTATGTCCTGAAATGCTCACACGTTTTTAATATGCTCGATGCGCGGGGAGCCATTTCCGTGACGGAGCGGGTCGGATACATAACCCGCGTGCGGAACATTGCACGGCGGTGTGCAGAGCAGTATGTTGCAATCCGGGAGGAGATGGGATTCCCGCTTCTTAAAGAAACAACAGCCGGGGCCGTTTGATGAAAGAAAATTTCATCAATCTCGACAGATTTCTTTCCCAGAATGATAAATTCATCATATCAACTCATGAGAGCCCGGACTGGGACGGACTCGGCAGCGAGGTCGCCCTGTTTGAGCTCCTGAAAAGCCTGGGCAAAAAGCCCCTCATCGTAAACTCCGATCCGACGCCGGATACCTTTTTTTTCCTGGACCTTGAGCACGACATCAATGTCCTGGACGGGTCATTTACCCTGCCCTCCGATATCCGGGAGTACTCCCAATTCGTTCTGGATACCAACGACTATAGCAACATCGGCACGCTTTCTCAAATATTGAAAGACACGGTGCGGGAGTACTTCATAATCGACCACCACGAGGGCGACGCGGGAAAGGCAGGGCCCAACTTCATCAGGGTTGGGGCATCCTCCGTATGCGAGATCGTCTACCAGATCATCCGCCACTATGAGCGCCCCATTACCCTAAGGTCCGCGCAGGCGCTCTTCGCCGGAATCGTGTTCGACACCGGGTCCTTCGTGTACCCCAAGACCTCGCCGGAGACGTTCAGAATAGCCGCCCACCTGGTCGAGCTCGGCGTCACTCCCTTTTTCATCCACGAGCAGATATACGAACAGAATGCTCTCTCAAGCTTTGAGCTCCGGGGACGCATACTCTCAACGATAGAGATCATCTACGGCGGAAAGCTCGTAGCCATGAAGCTCACGCCGGAAATGCTCAAGGAAACCGGCGCTTCCTTTACCGAAGGGGAGCCCGCGATCAACATACCGCTCGGCGTCAAGGGCGTTGTTGCAAGCCTGCTCATAAAACAGGACCTCAGCGGCCCGGTGAAGGTGAGCATGAGGACCAAGGGTGACCTGGACGTCAGCCGCATAGCAATCGAGAACGGGGGCGGAGGCCATAAGAACGCAGCCGGATATAAATCGAAGCTTTCCGTTGATGAGACGTACCGGCTGGCCATAAAACAGATGGGAGGGTTTTTTTTATAGACTGCCGGCGCAATCAGCATTATAATTAATAAAAGGGATCCCTTTCCATAAGAATCATCGCACGGGGAAATCTTAAAAAAATTTTAGTGAAATGGAGTATATTATTATGGAAGATAAAAAAAACTATCTGCAAAAAATGGCTGACAAGCTCGTCGAATGGGATCGGAAGATCGAAGACCTGAAAAAGAAGAGCACTGAGGCCGCGTCTATAATGAAAGAGGACTATCAAAAAATGGCAGAGGAATTAAAAGACAAAAAAAAGACTGCTGAGGAAAAACTGGCCCTGCTTAAAAGCGCCGGCGGAGAAGGCTGGGAAGAGCTTAAAAAAGGCGCGGACCGGGCGCTCGGCGAACTTTCCGAGGCAGCCACCAGAGCGCTGTCGAAATTCAGGCAGAAGCCCCATTAAACGGGGAATCCCCGCGCACGGAGAGGGCCGCTGTAATAATTGTAGCAGAACCAACTAAGCCTTGAAGAAAAAGAGCTGTCTTCCCATACTGGTGGTTATCCCGCACGGCGGCATGCAGGTACCGGATGAATTATCCGGCTATGAAGCGGTAAGCGAATTTGACCTTTTCATACAATCAGACACCTGCGCCAACGATCTGTTTTATTTCAACAGCAATGTGGCGGACACGATAAAAACCGATATCTCGCGTCTTTTTATAGACGTAGATAAGCCGTACACCGCCTTGCCCTCGGATGGAGGCGGCGTGGTCAAAAAAACCACCCTCTATGGAAAGCCGGTATACCATGAGGACATGTTCCCGGACGAAATCGCGATAGCGAACATGCTCAGGCGATATTACTTCCCCTTCCACGACTCTATAAAAAATACGATAAATGCCGGCGCCATAGAGCTCATTCTTGAATGCCATACCATGATGGCGGTGGGCCCGAAGCTATCCTCCGATCCGGGAAAACCGCGGCCCCTCGTTCAGCTCGAGCATATGATCCCCCTCAACGATACCGTAGTAAACACCTGCGAGGAAACCCTGGCATGCAGCCTGCTGGAATATTTTGAAAAGTCCTTCTATAAGGAAGACGGCACCATTGCGCAAAGATATGCGATCAAGCGCGGCGCCTCCGACGGTTTCATATTAAACAGTTTCGGGAAAGGAAGAATCCCCATAATCCGCATATCCATATCACGCGCGCTCTTTCTGAATGATACATATTTCAACTCGGATTATCTGCGGGTGGACGAATTACGGATTCAGCAACTAAAAAAATTGATCTGGTCAGCAGTGGAAAAATTTTTTATTAAAAATTTTAAATTGTAGGGGGCGATCCACAGAAGGCGGGGATGCGCATCCCCGCCT
>Ga0154758_155_pt2 | contig 55332 bp, 51 predicted proteins | sample Rifle2008BG16ft_FD_105766 | JGI IMG/M metagenome (GOLD analysis project Ga0154758, IMG submission 105766) | Spirochaetes bacterium RBG_16_49_21
GCTTCTCAAGTCCCTCCATTACCCTCTGGATAAAAATTTATGCATGATTCTATCCAACGAGAACTTCCCGCTCCCTTTTATCATGAGGGCCAGTGCCAATCCAATGGCCAGAATATGATACTCAAATCCCTCGCCCTTTTGCGTCCCAAACCAGTTCATAAAAAAACCATTGGGTAAATGCACTAAAAATACGGCGCCGGTCATGACCATGCCGATCCCGAACGCCATGAACCTTCCGAAAAATCCCAGAAACAGGGCGATAGATCCGAGAGACTCCGCCATTATTATGAGAAAAGCCAGTACTGCCGGAACTCCCACTGATCCGAAAAATGCAATTGTTCCTGAAAATCCTCCCCCGCCGAACAGGCCGGCAAGCTTTTGCAAGCCATGGGGAATAAATACTATGCTGAGCGCCATCCGTGCGAAAAAAACACCGATGTCATCATCCGTGGAAATGAAACGGGCGATAGCCTTCTTCATGGAATTACCTCCATAAAATATTAATTTATGCCATAAACAGTAAATTGGTTCCTCTCATTTATTGGAAGCCCCCCGCAGCCGGCGGGAAGACTCCAATAAATAGGTGCTGATACCAATTTATTTATAGTATCATAATTGACCGTCTTCCTTCTTCCATAAATAATAATTTTATTCTGAAAATGCAAGTATTTTATAGTGGGCGTTTCCTTTCGCAGCTCGTTAACAAAAAAATTTATATTTTTTATTGACACGAGTAATAACCGACAATAGTGTCCAAATATTAGTGTGGAGACAATCCGGCCGTCAAATCTATTTGACCGCCGGACAATTGCAATATCATGATGGACAATCAGAGATCGAATCAACGCTCCTCGAAAAAAATCAATACCCTGATCTTAAAGGAGATGCAGATCGGCCTTGAAGAGCTGAGCGAACTGAGAGACAATCCCTCCCTCCTTATCGATACCGGATATGAATACGTGGAAATGGGCGATTACGAAAACGCGCTCAAACTCTTCAGCATCGGCGTCCTGCTCGACAACACCGACCCCGATATATTGAACGGACTCGGCATCACCTTGTGCGAGATGGGGAAATACAAAAAATCCAAACAAGTCCTCGAGCGCTCCTGCCGGCTGAATCCGGATGATGCGATCACCCTCGCCAACCTGGCAGGCGTATGCTGGGAGATGGGCGAGCTTGAGCAGTCAATTTACTACTATAATAAGTCGCTTCAGATCAATCCCGATATCGAAGAAATCCATTATAATCTGATAAACCTGCACATCGAAACAGGAGCCCTGTACGTGGCTTATATCGACTGCCTGAACTTTCTTGAACGGTTCCCGGATGAAGAGGAGGCAAAGGAACTCCTTGACGAAATCATCCTCAATCTCGCCATATCACTGTCCTAGTATCTCTTTTTAACGCGCTGTATATATTCCGCCGCGCTTCTGTTTCTACGAAGCTGCAGGGCGGTGCGTATCTCATCCGCAAGATCAATCTTCCATGTGCCTTTTTCTTTTTTCATTCTGAAATCCATCGCCAGGCCGATCATGTTTTCAACCGGATGGTCCGTATAGCGTATCCGTATCATGCCGCGCTCGCCGTCAACCTTCATGAGAACCTGCTCCCATTTCGTCTTTTCGTCGAACCGGGGGAGAACGGAGAGCTTATCCCTTTCGGATACGGCCCCTTGAGACACGGCGTGATCGATCGCGGACACGGTATCGCTCGTGAAATACGCGCGCTTTTCAGTTAACCCCTGGGCCCGCGAAAGCCGCTCAAATACGCCGCCGAAGCCCCCGCTATGCCGGGGCTTGTCGGAGCATCCTTGCCAAACCCCGAGCAGGCAGGCGATCATCATCACGGGGATCTTTTTCATTAGTGCGGTGCCATGAGCTATTCTTCAAATATATTCCGGTACTGGAGCCGGTCTTTGAGGTTGAAAAAATCGCTCCCCTTCGGGACAGAGCGAAGCTTTGTGAGGAGCGTATCCTTGTCGATGAGCTCGGAGAACGGCACGGCCTTGAGGTCGAAATTATCGGTCACGGATACCATAACGCCGAACTTATTTTCAAGATAAAACCTGGCCGCCCCATATCCGAGCATGCTCCCCATGACGACGTCGAAAGCGGTGGGATAGGCCGAGCGTATCTCATATCCCACCTGCTTCGGGGTTATTTTCACCTCGAGTCCGGTCTTTTCCGTGTATCGCTCCTTCACCCCCTCAGCCAGTATAGACGATATCTTCGCCTCACCCAAGCGGATGTTGCCGTGGCGGTCCGTCGATTTCGGCTTGAGATCCTCAGGCAGCTTGTCGACGATCCCCTCAGAGATGACGATAACCCCGTAGGGCTTCTTGTCGTTCTCACGGCTGATGACGAGATCGGTAATCCTGTCGATGAGGTTATCGAGGTTCAGGACGTCGCCGGGGATGTCCTCAGAGGAAATCATGAGGATCGCTTCAGAAGCTATTCCCGACGCGTACGTGATCCAGCCGGACTTCCTTCCCATCAGCTCCACGATAAAAAAGCTGTCGGTTGCCTGGGCGTCGGCCTTGAGGTTCAGGAGTATCTTTTGGGCGACGTCCACCGCGGTCCAGTATCCGAAGGTCCAGGCGATACCAAAGTAGTCGTTATCAATAGTCTTCGGGATATGGATGACCGGAAAGCCCAAGAGCCAGAGATAGTTTGCGGTCTTCAGGGTATCATCGCCCCCGATCGAGATAAGCGCGCCGATTTCGAGATATTCGAAAGCATCCAGGATATTCCTGAGCCTGGCGTTCTTTTCAGGATTGCTCAGGTCCTCCATGGTCTTTATATCGCGGCCCGGATTCGCCCTCGAGGTGCGCAAGAATATGCCGCTTCTGTTTCTGGCCTTTGTCACATCATAGGTTATGTTTTCGTAATGTGTTTCCTTCCGCAGCTTCGGATAATTTTTATTGAAATCCTGGATAAACTCATACCCGCGGATAATACCTACTACCGGGATATTGTTGTCCAGAAAATTGAGCGATACCGAAGATATGACCGCGTTCGCGCTCGGAGCCGGTCCTCCGGAAAACAATACGCCAACTCTATTGTATTTTGTTTTCATATAGTGCTCCATTATTTCATGTGATAGTTGCCGTTGAACATGGCCGTTTACCAAATAGATTACGCATCAGAGGCATGGAAATTCAGAGAATAACCGGGGGAAATAATCCTGTCAAGCAATTTCAAATATACTTCAAGCGCGCCTGCGGGCACCTTCATGCGCCTCTGCGCAGAGCGCGCGTAATGCCGGTGAATTTTTCAAAAAAAAGAGCGGAAAGACCTGACGGTTTGCCGGCCATGCCGAAGTCACTATAGCTCTGGTCAATGGACCAGTTGTTTCCATAGAGTGCGTCCAGGATCAGCTTGAGATCATCAATCGCCAGATCCTCGATAGACTTTCCGAAAAGAACATCATCGTCAAATCTGGCTCCCTTGCACACCAGATCGCCGCACAGACAATTGTTTTCATCAACATACAGATTGTTGACCTCAAAGTACCGGACGGAATCCCTATGCGAAGAGCCTCCATCCCGGATGATTACTTTTTGCAGTTGAACCGGCGCCTCGGCATCCCGGGTTAATTCGCCGATCCGCTCCTTGATAGCAAAGAGGATTTCCAGACGGGTTCTTTCAACGATATCAGTGACGTACGTCGCTTCAGCCATGGGGGTTCCCCCTTACGAATAATATGATTATTGTTATATTCGGTAGGTCGCCGGGATTACTGGAGATAATATTTTTTAAGCATAATGACCTATCGTCACTGCTACCCACATCTAACAAGTAAGCCTCTCGGCTCCCTAAGCTCTCCCCTGACCTCACCCCCCGCCCCCTCTCCACATTGGAGAGGGGGGGCATATACCTATAAGCTTTATGCACCCCCCTTCTCTTATTGAGGAGAAGGGGGGGAGGGGGGGATGAGGTCCGGAGCGAACTTAGGAGCCGAGAGGTGAGGTCGGAAGCAGGGGCACGAGAGTATAAATAGTTGACATTGAATTCCCGATCTGAGATACGGCATAACAAATAGGCCAAGGAGATGATCCATGCTGCATCCGGCTATTGAAAAGGCTTACGCGATTCTCGACGGAAAGCCTGTTGACAAAAAAACATTCTCGGAATTGTCCACGGTGAAGGGCAGGGATATTCTCGATCTGGCGTCCCTTGCGGGAAAGGTGAGGGATACATTCGCGGGCGGGTTCCATGCCTGCACCATCATGAACGCCAAGTCCGGGGCCTGCCCGGAAGACTGCCGGTTTTGCGCCCAGTCAACCCACCATGACACGCGGATCGACCGGTACGGACTCGTTGATGAGGATATAATTCTCGATAAAGCGCGGGAAGCCTACGGCACCGGCGTTGACTGCTTCGGAATCGTAACCAGCGGAACCGGCTACATAAAAATGACCGCGGAATTCAAACGTATTATTGACGCCATCGACCGGATACATGAAAAATATCCTGATAAAAAGGTATGCGCCGACCTGGGGCACCTTTCAGAAGAAACCGCGCTGGAGCTCTCCAGGCACGACATCGCGCATTATAATATCAATATCCAGACAAATCCCGAGAAGTATCAGGACCTGATATCGAAAACCCACGGCATTAATGACCGGATACAGACCATCCTGCTTTTGAAAAAACATGGCATGGAGGTCTGCTCCGGCGGCATCATCGGCCTGGGCGAAACCATCCAAGACCGGCTTGCCATGGCATTCAGCCTCAGGGATCTGGACGTTGACGTGATCCCGCTCAACGTGCTTATCCCCATACCGGGAACGCCGCTTGAAAAGATGGAGCCGCTCCCTGCTTCGGAGATCGTAAAGACATTCGCGCTGTTCCGGCTGATCAACCCAACCAAAATAATCAAATTTGCGGCTGGCCGCGAGACCAGGATGAAGGATTTTCAGGGACTCATCATGCTGGCGGGAGCGAACGGCTTCATAACCGGCGGCTATCTTACCACGCGGGGCAGAGAGGTGAAAGACGACCTTGACTTCATGGATGAATTGCGCAAATTTCAATAAAAAACCGACCATGAAGCACGCATCCATGGATACCAGATCAATTGAAGAGCTCCTCGCCTATGACCGGGAGCATATCTGGCACCCCTACGCCTCGATGGGACATCAGTCAGTGGTTTACCCGGTCGTATCGGCATCATCGGTGCGGCTCAATCTGGCAGACGGCCGGGAGCTCATTGACGGGATCTCATCCTGGTGGTGCGCGATCCATGGATACAATCATCCCGCACTGAACGAGGCCGCGATCACGCAGATCCGGGCCATGTCCCATGTGATGTTCGGCGGTCTTACCCATCAGCCGGCACGGGAGCTCGCCGCGCTTCTCGTCGACCTGGCACCGAGGCCGTTGGATAAGGTATTTTTCTGCGACTGCGGCTCGGTGTCGGTGGAGGTGGCGATCAAAATGGCCGTTCAGTACTGGCACGCCATAGGGAAAAAAGAGAAGACAAAGCTCATCACCGTAAAATCCGGCTACCATGGAGACACCTTTCTCGCCATGTCGGTCTGCGATCCTGTTGAAGGTATGCACCAAATGTTTCAGGGTATTCTGCCGGCACAGACGTTCGCGGATGCCCCGCAGTGCGGCTTCGATGATCCCTGGGATGACCGGTATATTAAATCCTTTGAACGGCTTATCCGCGAGCATCACCAATCACTAGCGGCAGCGATACTCGAACCCATCGTCCAGGGAGCGGGCGGGATGCGCTTTTATGCTCCCGAATACCTGCGCAGGGTCCGCGATCTGTGCGACCGGTATGAGGTACTCCTGATTTGTGACGAAATCGCCACCGGATTCGGAAAAACAGGAAAGCTCTTTGCCTGCGAGCATGCGGGTATCAGCCCGGATATTATGTGCCTGGGCAAGGCGATCACCGGAGGATACATGAGCCTTGCCGCGACCCTCACCACCGAAAAGGTGAGCGATGCAATCTCAAACGGCGCGCCCGGGCTGTTCATGCACGGCCCCACCTTCATGGCCAATCCGCTCGCATGCGCGGTTGCAGTCGCCAGCATACGCCTCCTCCTCTCCATGCCGTGGCAGGACGCCATACGGAGAATAGAAGGGCAGCTCACCGCCGAATTATCACCCTGCCGCAGGCTTGGCCCTGTCGCGGATGTGCGCGTTCTGGGAGCGATCGGCGTTGTTGAGCTGGAGCGGCCCGTTGACGTCGTGAAAACCGTTCGACTGTGCGCGGAACAGGGCGTATGGCTTCGGCCGTTCGGAAAGATACTATACACCATTCCCCCGTATATTATATCCGATCGCGACCTTTCGCGGGTCACCGGCGCGATCCATCACGTCGTGAAAGCGGGAGCGTTCTAGATCATGAACCGCGTCCTATACCAGACATATGAAAATGAGCTCGCGGACATTAAAAAAAGAAATGCCCACAGACACCTGAAGAGCATTCTCAGCAGGGACGGGAGGTTCGTTACCTATGAAGATAAAAGGCTCCTGAACCTGTCCTCCAATGATTACCTGGGATTTGCGTCCGACCGGCGTATGCATCAAGAATTCTACCGGCATTTCGGCTCACATGACCCGATCGATTCCTTCGGCCTGGGAGCCTCATCCTCCCGCCTTCTTACCGGCGATCATTCATTGTATACCGAACTGGAGAGCACACTGTCCGGATTATACTCGGAAAACGCCGCAGCCGTTGATCATGATCATGCCGGGAAACAAGCCCTTGTCTTCTCAAGCGGATATCACGCGAACACCGGCATTCTTCCCGCATTGGCCGGCGCGGGCGATCTCATCTGCTCCGACGAGCTGAACCACGCAAGCATCATCGACGGCATCCGGCTGTCCCGCGCCGAATATATCGTGTACGGGCACCTCGATTATGACGAGCTCGTCCGGAGTTTGACGAAGAAGCGCGGCTCCTTCCGCAACGTGGTCATAGCGACGGAATCGGTCTTCAGCATGGATGGCGATGTTGCGGATCTTAAAAGGCTCGTTGGAATCAAAAACAATTTCAACGCGCTCCTCTATGTCGACGAGGCTCATGCCGTCGGCGTGTTCGGCGATGCCGGCCTCGGGATATGCGAGCGGGACGGGGTGATTGCGGACGTCGATGTCATCGTTGCCACATTCGGCAAGGCCCTCGGCTCTGTCGGAGGCTATGCCGTGACAGCGCCGATACTCCGGGAATATCTCATAAACAGGGTCCGGCCGTTTATCTTCTCTACCGCGCTGCCGCCGGTCATAATAAACTGGAATTTATTCACCTTGCGGGAGATGAAGCAATGCAGAACAAAACGCGAACAGCTCATGCGATTATCAGAGACGTTCCGCGCCGCCCTCGCTCAGGCAGGTTGCGCAACAGGGGGTCAGAGCCAGATAGTGCCGGTGATATTCGGCGATAACGACCGGTCGATTCAAGCCGCCGAAGCCCTTCTGAAGCGGGGATGTCTCGTGTTCCCGATCAGACCGCCCTCCGTCCCCGAAGGAGGCGCGCGAATAAGAATATCACTGAGGGCGGACATGGAGTGGGACGACCTGAAAGAGATTCCCGATATTGTACGAGCATTTATGTAAGTTAGGCGGGACTCGATTAAAAACTCCCTCCCCCTTGACGGGGGAGGGCTGGGGTGGGGGTGAAAAAAGTCAATACCTGAGTTTACTTTAATCACCCTCCCCTAACCCCTCCCATCAAGGGAGGGGAATAAAAAATTCGCCTAAATCGAGTGATTTAAATAACGGATACCTTCATGGGAATCACTTTTATCACCGGAATCGATACCGGCATAGGTAAAACCTACGCGACAGGGCTCCTCGCCCGTTTTTTACTCAAACAGGGGAAATCGGTAACCACTCAGAAGGTCGTTCAAACCGGATGCGAGAGTATATCCGAAGATATCGCCGTTCACCGGAAAATCATGGGGATAGGTTATACCGATGAAGACCGGAAAGGGCTCACCTGTCCCTACCTCTTAACATTACCGGCATCGCCTCACCTGGCTGCCCAAGCCCAGGGCATAAGGATCGATCTCGAAACCATCTCTGCAGCAACGGATTATCTGTTGCGCAAATACGACCATCTGCTGGTGGAAGGCGCGGGCGGGATATACGTGCCCCTGAATGATGATGCAACCCTGATCGATTATCTTGCCGTAAAACGATATCCGGTGATAATCGTGAGCTCGCCGCGTCTCGGGAGCATCAATCATACCCTCATGACCCTTGAGGTTCTAAAACAGAGGGATTTGGAAGTCAAGGGCATCATCTACAACTCCTGCCTGAAAGAAAAAATTGAAATTTCAGAAGATACAAAAAAAATTTTCATCAAATTTCTCTCCAAATTCGGTTTCACAAGAGTCGTTGTGGAAATCCCGGAAATTGATTTAGACAATATCCCGGATATCGATTTTTCCCCCTTACTCCCAGGGTGAAGGCAGCCCGCTTGTCCAGTCCAGGAAAGTGTCCGTATCAGGGAAATTGATCCTCTGCACCGAGTTTCCGGATTGCGCAGAAGGTAATGCGCCTGAACCCCATGTTTCAGGGGATGGATATTCTTCAGAGCCGCCCTTGATGAAAAGGGCGTCAATAACAGTGCCGTCCGGGCGGGTAATGATGACCGCCTCGCCGCTGTTGTTCAATGCAAATTTAAATCCCGTATAATCCGGGCTTGCGCCGAACTGATCCCCAAAGCCTTCCGCGGATTGAGCAAGAATAAGCCTCCCTTTTGCGGATATGCGGCTGCCGGAAGAAAAAACAAAAGGAGCGCTGCTTGAATTGCCGTCGACGATCAGGAGGCCGCCAATATCGCATTCATGGTCGCCGTCATTATATAGTTCAATGAATTCCCGTCCATCGTCGCTCTCCGCCGGGTCGTACAGGACCTCGCTTATCATGATGCGGCTGTAATCGGGCTTCCGCGCCACAATAATCTCGCTGCATGCTGCCAGATCCCTGTAGAATACGCGGATTTCTCCCGTGCCGACGGAAAGTCCCGTAACCTTTCCGTCCTTATCCACAGATGCTATTCCCGGGCTCAGGCTCTCCCATGCAACCTCCTCCCCGTAAACCTCGGCCTTCTTCCCATTAGGAAGAATCGCCATAGCGTGCGCTCGTACCGTGTCATTTTCATGAATGTGACCCGAATCCAGGATTATCTCCAAGCCGTAGATGCCCGGATCCAGCAGCTCCAAAAGCGGGCGGTACGGTTCAGGGTATTTGCAGGAGAATGCCAAAGCCAATGCCGTGATTTCAAGGATTTTGCGGAAAATTTTCATAGGATCCCCCGCAATGTTATACGATCGGGGATCCATTTTAAAAAAAAATTTTTGAATTTTGTGAAGGCGGGGGTATTTGCGGATTGATATATTCAAGCGTAATCATCATTGCTGACGCTTTGTGGTGTTTGCCGAGGTGGTTTTTGTCCGCACTCAAAATTTTGCCAGAATTTGCCAGAGAAGAAAGAAAAATGATTGCGTAATTAATAAAATGAGTTGTAATATTTTTATGTTAAAGATACTATTAAAATGAAATAGCTCTTGGGTCCAGAGATAATTTTATATTTCTGGAGACATTGGGTAGTCGGGCCGCTATCCCATTTCAAAAGGATAGCGGTTTTTTGTTTTAGAGGAGAAACGTATGAGAAGGATACTTTTATTTGTTTTGCCGATTTTAATAATTGTTTCAGTTGCCTTTACTATTTTTGGAATATTTCAGGTACGTTTTGAAGAAGAGAAATTAATCGATGATTTAAAACGCAAAGCAAAATCTGTTGCTGAAAGCATGGATTTGTCAGTAAAGCATCTTCTTATAACTGCTGATCTGAAGAATGCTAATTACCTTGTTGAAAAATTTGAAGCCCGAGAGAGACTGCAAGGTTGCGTTATATATAATAAAAAAGGACAAATTCTGGCGATTACAAAAAAATTTACCGATTGGAAAAACAAAGAAAAACCATATCTTAAAGAAGTTTTAAATAATAAGGAGCCGCGAGGAGAATTAGAAAAGTTTAAGGAGTATACCGTATATAGCTACATTCTGCCTATTTTAGATGATGAGAGGAAAATTTTAGGATTGGTTGAGGTCATTCACGATACCTCATATGTATTTACAAGATTGGCCGAACTCTGGAGGAGGATTAGTATTACCTTAATAAGTTTAGTAATCTTAATTTTATTCACCTCTATTTTTCTCAATAGACAAATTTTTGTTCTACCTGTTCAACGCCTCACAGAATGGTTTAGACACTTTCAGAAAGGCGAAATTGACGATAGGCACCCAATTAAGGAGAAGGGCGAATTGGGGAAACTCGCTAGTGAAGTGGAACAGGTTGCTTTAAGTTTAAGAGTAGTGCGCCGGACAATTTCAGATGAGGCATTAATACGTTTACAAAAAGAAGAACTATGGACAGAGGAAAAGTTAAGAAACCTTATTCATGCTAAATTGGGAGAAAATGCCCTCTTCGTAGTCTCAAATAGGGAGCCATATATGCACGTCTTAGATGAGACTACTGGCATGACGAAATGCATTAGCCCCGCCAGCGGAGTGGTTACTGCCATACATCCTATTTTATGCGCTTGTGGAGGTACTTGGATTGCTCATGGTAGTGGTAACGCCGATAAAAAATTTGTCAATTCCAAGGACAAGCTTGGCATTCCTCCAGAAGACAACCGTTATATCTTAAAAAGGGTGTGGCTGACGAAAGAGGAAGAAGAAGGATATTATTATGGATTTGCTAATGAAGGTTTATGGCCGCTTTGTCACAATACTCATACTCGGCCTATCTTTAGAGAGTCGGATTGGCAGATGTATAAAAAGGTAAATCAGAAATTCGCAAGCAGTATCTTAGAAGAATTACCCGCAAGGAATCCTTTTATTTTTATCCAAGACTATCACTTTACCTTGCTTGCCAAGATGATCAAAGAAAAACGCCCGGATGCAACCATTGCTTTATTCTGGCATATCCCTTGGCCAAACCCCGAAGCCTTCTCAATCTGCCCATATCAAGAAGAGATATTGAGTGGAATGTTGGGAAGCGACCTAATTGGATTTCATGTGCAGAATCATTGTAATAATTTCCTTGATACTGCTAATAGACTTCTTGAATCAAGAGTAGATACCGAAAAGTTTAGCGTGATGCGTTTTAGCAAAGAAACATATATCAGAGCCTTCCCTATTAGCGTAGATGGGCATATACGTAGTAGGAGTTTTAATGTTGAACCGATTAGAGAGATACAAAGATTAAAGAAGGAATATGAATTAGAAGGAAAAATTGTGGGTGTAGGAGTAGATAGGATTGATTACACAAAAGGTATCGTTGAAAGGATATTGGCCATAGATAGATTTTTAGAAAAATATCCTCACTATAAGAAAAATTTTGTTTTTATTCAATTAGGTGCTCCCAGCCGTACCCATATAAAACGCTATCACGATCTCATGGGAGAAATAGATGAAATAATAGAAAAGAAAAACTGGAAATATCTTGAGGGAGGCTGGAAGCCGATAATTTATCTGGAGAGGCATTTTTCAGCGGATGAGATAGAGCCTTACTATATGATTGCTGATTTCTGTATTGTCAGTTCCTTACACGATGGAATGAATCTCGTTGCCAAGGAGTATGTTGCAGCAAAAAAAGATTTATCCGGGAGTTTAATTTTAAGCCAATTTACGGGCGCCGCCAGAGAACTAACTGATGCCATTCAGATTAATCCCTATTCTATTGAGGACTTCTCTGAAGCTATAAGACTCGCCATTGAAATGCCAATGGAAGAGAAACGTAAACGCATGGAGAATATGCGCAAGGTAATAACTGAAAATAATGTCTATCGCTGGGCAGCTAATATCATTACAGAGCTGGCGGCATTAAAGAAGATGTAATTTTTTGGTTTGATATGAAATATATTTTTTAAGATTGGAATAAATTAAAAGGCGGCCGTGCAAGAAAATCTGTGGCCTTATTTCTTGATTACGACGGTACGGTAACTTCAATATACTCATACCATGGAAGTCATCCAAAAAACATGTGCCGCGAGAGGGATTTGAACCCTCACAGGCGTAATGCCCACAAGATCCTGAATCTTGCGTGTCTGCCAATTCCACCATCGCGGCAAAAATGTACGGGTTTTTGTCAAATAAATTTCAATTATTTATTATGAGGTGCCCCCGCCGAAGGCGGGGCACCTCATAATAACACATAAAAACCTATTTATATTTTTTTATTTCCTTTATCCTATACTTATTCTTGCCCTCCTCGGTCTCAAGAACGACCTCGTCGTCCGCCTTGTTCCCCAGGAGGGATTTAGCGATAGGCGACCGGTACGAAAGAATCCGCTTTTCAAAATCAGCGTCCCACGGCCCGAGGATGGTGTAATCGCGCTCTTCCCCGGTTTTGACGTTCTGCAGAATAACCCTTGTCCCGACATTAACCGCATCGGCCGACAGGGCATCCAGATCGAGGACATGCGCCTTCTTGATATCGCTGTCAAGCTTTGATATGGAAAGCTCGAGTATCCCCTGCTTCTCCATCAGCGCATTGTACTCGACATTCTCCCTTAAATCCGCGGAAACATCGGCGACCTTGGTAAGCTCCTTGGAGATGTTCACGAGCTCCACCGTGGCCAGATGATCCAGCTCCGACTTCATCTTTTCATATCCTTCCCGGGAAACGATGAGCTTTTCCTCGTCGAACTCCAACGCCTCCCCGGGCTGGGTCCCGGCCTGCTGAAAATCGCCGTATTTAGCCTTAATGATTGAAAAAAAATTGTCCCTGCGCGCTTCCTCTATGTACGATACATTGCTGAAAAGGTCGTAGATCTTGCCCAGGAACGGCCGGTCGAACTGCTCCACGATATTCCGGAGCACCGCGGCATTATTGTCAAAGAGCGCCTCAAGCGCCATGTTCTTCAGTCTGTTGCCCTCGATCTCCATTTTTTTCAGGTCATTCAAAAATCTGAAATAGGCGACCGCAAGCTGCCCGCGGGAATAATCGAGCCAGTCATAATCCCACGTTTTGCCGAACAGATTCCGCGCGACCCATATAAAGATCTCAGGGTATTGCTTTGCACCGGTAATCACCCGGTCGATGAAGCCGTTGATGATGTTGTAGGCGTGTGAACGGATCAGGTTATTGATTATGTACTTATGTATCCTGATCGGCGTCTCGAAGAGAAGCTCTGATAAAACGTGCGGCCAATCGTCCCGCGACTCCTCGATCAGGCCCACCAGATTCTTTTTATAATCGTAGGAAGAAATTTTCATGGAGAGGAGCGACAGCTCCTGGCTTCCCTTGATGAAGTCGACAACCCTCTGGCGCAGGGAATCCAGCTTGAGTTTTGCCGGATCAACGAACTTGGTTAGATCTTTAAGAATCATGTAGGATAGAACTAGCCGCGTGGTCGAATCCCCTCTCATCTCTTCGGTGAAATAATCGACAAAATATTGAACGACGGAGAGCCCTTCCTCTTTCTCTATGTTGTTCACGAATTCCAGCGCGATGTCCAGCTTCTTACTGAAAGACTCCGATTTGCTGAAGCTCTCCAGAAGCTCCTCGGCGAAGGTGACCGGCTTGTCGCGCAGAAAAATCAGGTCTTTTTTCTTTTCATTGAATCCATAGCGCGGGTCCCTCTTGATCTTCGTCCTCGCCTTGCTCCACCATTTTGACCATCCCTTTTCCGAAACATACGCCGGGATTATCTCGCGCTTGACATCCTCGAGGAGTATTTTCCCGCCGTACGATTTTAACAGAATATCGAAGAACTGTATGAAATCTTCCTTGAACAAGGTCTTCACGTATTCAATATCCTCATACTGCATCACGTAGAGGTGATCCTTGCCGATCGGCGTCAGCGACTGCAGCGCCATCGGAATGGACATCTTGTGATCCGTCTTGCCGCTGAAATTGATCACGATATTTTCGCTGTCAATGTCGGCGATCTTTCCGAGCTTCCATGTGCCGTGGAAGGCGTAATTTCCCTTGTCGAACACGATATTCTTTTCAAAGTCCATGATCGCATATTTAGCCGGGGTTTTATAGTTGGCGAGCTTGGAGAGCTTCATGAACTGCTCGAACTGAGAGTGATCCTTATATTTTATCCGATACAGATTAATGAGCTCCTTGCGCGCGTGAGTATCATCCGGCCGGTATTTCAGGATCTTTTTTAAAAGCTCTATGGAAAGGTTCGGGTCCTGCTCGTCACGGTACTTGGGGAGGAGTATCTTCAAAAGGGCGGCAGCCAGATCCATCTGCTTGGCTTCCACGAGAAACCGCTCGATCCTCTCGAAGAAGGAGATATCCTCCCAGGATACCGAGGCGAGCTTCGTCCATAAACTCGTGACCTCGTCATATTTCTTATTTTTGATAAAGCCTTCGATACAGAGCTTCATATACTGGATGCTCTTGTCCGGGTCCTCGTCAATAATAGCGAACGCGAGCTTTTTCGCAAGTTCGGCGTCAAAACGGTCGATCTTCAGCAAGCTTTCCAGCACCGGGATGGCTTCCTTGTTCCGGCCGAGCCGTTCAAGCGAGAGGGCGAGCGCGCGGAGCGCCGCACTCGACTCGCCGTATTCCAAAATCTTCTCCGCGATCAATTCGACGACGGCCCATTTATGGTATCCGGTAAATATATCGATGAGCCGCCGCAGCTTTTTAGATTCTTCGATGCTGTCGATATGGTATCCGATCAGCCCGATAAGATACATTGAGGTGATGGAATCCGAATGCTCATCGAGGTGACTCCTGCATGAGTCAAGGGTCTCCGGGATCGCGCTCTCGGAAACGACGAGATTGAACAGATCATCCAAAATCTTAAATTTTGAGATGCCTATGTCCTTCGGCTCAATCCTGCCCCACAGCTCCTCTTTGAAAAGCGAATCCAGTTTTTCCATTATTTTTTCTTTAGCCATACCACTAACCCATTGCGATAATCGGGGGACAGCATCCCCGGATCGATATTTTGGATTAAACAAAAATAGAAAATACCCATCTTACGAGATCGATGGGTATTTTCATGCAATAAGAACGAACTGATTGTAAATAGTGAGTAATCTATAGTTAACTACTGCCGTTTCTTTTCAACAGGCGCAGGGCCGCTTTCAAAGACCTTGTGCAGGTCCTGGCCGTCAAAATTCACCTCATAAGTACCGCTCAACACCTTGATCTGGTCCAAAAAGAAAAAAGTCTCCTGCATTAATTCCTCCCGAGCCGCACTCGGATCGGCCCTGAGCACGAACCTCGTGATCTTGGTGATCCTGGTCTGGGGGTATGATTCATAGGTCTGCGGAACACTGGCAGGTATGGATACCTTTAAAGGCCTCCAGCCCACGAAATTGACGGAACCGAACTTGAGAATATACGTGTTACCCTTGAAATCCTTGAGCCAGGCTTCGAGGCTGTACGGAAGTCCGCGGGCATGAATCCATACCGATATCTCGCGCGCCTGTCCCGGCAGCTCCAATCCCCGTTCCTGCTCATCTTTGCCGGTATTGGGATTGAAGGTATACATCGGCTTTTTCTCTTTCCAGTGTATCTCAAGCGGCGGCAGGATTGAAATCTCATTGGTGCCCGGATACCTGAACTTAAAGTGTATGCCTAAAATCTTATCCTTCTTTTCTCCCATGCCGGTAAGAGACCACTGCTGCACATTCATGTCGCTGGGAGATCCCGATATAAGCTTCATCTCAATTATGGGCACGGGATTTTTCATCTTCAGCTTCTTCTCGGTATCAGCGCTGGTAAACGGCTTTGGCATCGATTGTATGGCCCAGCCGCTTTCTCCCACTTGGGCATTCTCAAAATCTTCCACAACAACCGCCATAAGCTCATCGCCGCTCACGTCTGCAGGCACGTTCGTTATGATCTTGGAGTTCGCTGTTTTGTATGCGAAGGAACCGACGATAACGGCGATCATCAAACTTAACAGCATGGATGCAATTTTCTTATAATAAGCTCTCATTTAAAGCCTCCCTTCTTGCCATAAAATACCATGATTCAATTTTACCAGGTGTCCTTGATATATTCATCACCGGTGAATTCCGACAGATCGGTTATTACCCGAAATTGATCGAAGTATGCATAAAACGTGCCGGGAACCTCATACATGTCGCATTCGATAAAGAACGAAACAAAATGCAGGTTTTTATCCAGCATGGCGTAACTGGCCGACTGGGGCAGCCATCCGGGTATGATAACCGACATCTCCTTCCATCCCCAGAAATCAAGCCGTCCAATCTTCAGTTTATGGATCTGGCCCTTGTAATCCCGCAGCTTCACGTACAGGGTATGCCGGAACTTCCTTCCCAGCACCCAGACTCTCATCTCCCGGGCCTTCCCTCTTATGATATATTCATACGGCGGCATCACCTCAACTCTGTCGAAGCCCCTGTCGAGAAAATACGTTTTAGCCCCGAGAACATAGTCATTTTTGTGAGTAATGCCGTTTTCATCGGTCATATCATTTTTGAATTCGCCGACCTGGCCCTCTTCATTCACGAACTGTCCCTGCTCGTTGACCGGCCTCGGTTTTCCGGGTATTTTACGGATCTTTGTGTCTCCCAGGGGGCTGGTGGCAGTCGCCCTCCAATCCTCGCAATCCTCAAAATCACTCAGCCAATCAACGACCAGCCCGTCCTGCCGTTGTTTCTTCTCTTCCTTCACCGGCTCTTTTTTTGCTTCCTGCTGGGCGCGCAGATTTATAGTCCCATTGCCGATAAATAAGATCGCGATTGCCATTACCAACGACAATGTGGTTAACCTGGTTATCTGTCTCATTGTTTGCTCCTTCATGAAGATGATTATTTGCAAATAAATAAAATATATGGTGTTCCGGTTATGCCATTGTATTACTAAAGAAAATATCGGTTAATAAATGTGTAATATTAAATATAAAATTTTCAGCCCCACGGTGCTATAACTTAAATATCAGGATATCCTTATGTCCCCTACCCGTAATAAAATCAGAAATTCAAACATTATGCGCCATGCGGCACATTAATTAAATTATTATATAATAATTAGAGCGCTTGTCAAGAAATTAATGTCATGCAGAAATCATATTATTCAAATGGCAAGAGCGCCCGATTATAATTTTTTATCTGCTCATAAGCCCCCTCAGGGGGTTGGAATTAACTATGATTTTTTATTGATTTATTCATCCGTAAATCTGAATGTAGCCAAAGGGGTCATCTATGTTGTATCAGGAAAAAAAAGCAACATTTACTATTACTATCGTCAAAATCGCCTTGATCATCAGCGGTATTATTGCGGGTTTCGCCATATCCAGAATCGTTATTGTGCCATTCCGTATGCCGGATAATTCAATGGAGCCGAATGTTCACAAGGGTGATACCCTGATAATCCTCAAGCACCTCTCTCCGGAGCCCGGAGATATTGTGATCTTTGACAGCCCCGCAGAACCGGGACGGGTTCTCATTAAAAGGGTGATATCAACCGAGGGGGACGCTGTTGAAATAAGAGACAAGGCGGTATACATCAATAATAAAAAATTCGATTTCAGGTGGAAAACCAGATCGGTCGACAAAAGGATTTTCCCCATGATTTTTACCCATCGCGACGCCATGCCGGCGCTAAAAACAGGCAGGAACCAATATTTTGTCCTGAGCGATAATCTCGATCAGGGATTCGACAGCAGAACCCTGGGGCTGATACGCAAAGCCTCGATAATCGGGAAAATGATTTATAAATATTAATATCCATTCGCGCGACCGGACGGTCGGACGCCTTTTCAACGCTTCATGCCGGAATTTAGTTGACGTTATCAATTTTTGAATGTTCTTTATAGAATAGCACGATGCGGGTGCCTTGAGCAATGCGGATCCCGGGAGACGTTTCATGACAAAAGCTATCATCATGGCCGGCGGCGAAGGGACGAGGCTCAGGCCCTTGACCTGCAACAGGCCCAAACCGATGGTCCCGATCGTCAACAAGCCCGTTATCGAGCATGTGATCAACCTCCTGCGCAGGCACGAAATCAGGGAAATTGTCATAAGCCTTTTCTACCTTCCCGAAAACGTGCAGAACTATTTCGGCGACGGATCCGAGTGGGATGTCAACATAACCTACTCAATTGAAGAAACTCCGCTCGGCACCGCCGGCGGAGTAAAGGAAGCGGCCGGGGAAATCAATGACACGATCGTGGTATTGAGCGGCGACGGCATTATCGATTTTAACATCACTGAAATACTCGAATACCATGAGAAGCGGAAATCACCTTTTACGATTGTGTTAAAAAGGGTTAATAAGCCCACGGAATTCGGAATAGTAATCGCCGATGAACAAGGAAGAATCGAGCGATTCCTCGAAAAGCCGTCCTGGGGCGAGATATTCAGCGACACCGCCAACACGGGATTATATGTCATCGACCCGGAAATAATACGAACGTATATCCCCGCAGGACAAAAATTCGACTTCTCCCTGGAGCTTTTTCCCCTTCTTCAAAATAATAAGATCCCCCTGTACGGATACATCGCGGAAGGATATTGGAGCGACATCGGAAACCTCACCGCCTACACCGAAGTGCACAAAGACATCCTCAATGGACTGGTGAAAATCGACTTCCCCGGAAAAAAGATCGCCCAGAATATCTGGGTCGGAAAGGACGTTGAGATTCATCCCGGCGCCCAGATCAAGGGACCGGTCGTGATCGGGAATTTCGTCAGGATCAAGGAGGGGGCGGAGGTGTCGGAATTCTCGGTGATCGGCGACAACTGCATCATAGAGAAAAAGGCATCCATCCGCAAAACCGTCATCCTGCACAGCACCATCATCGGTCCTGAATGCGAGCTCCGCGGCGCGGTGATCGGCAAGCGCTGCGTTCTGGAGCAGCACGTATCCGTATATGAAGGCTCGATCATCAGCGACGATTGTAGAATAGGCGCCGGCGTCGAGATCGGCACGGGCATCCGCATCTGGCCGGACAAATCGATCGAGCAGGGAACCAAGCTCGTTCAGGACATTATATGGGGCGCGCGGGAAAAAAAGACCCTCTTCGGCGCCGAAGGAATCGAGGGCACGTTCAACATCAAGATCACGCCGGAATTCGCCTCAAAGCTCGGATCGGCGATCGGAGCGTTCCTGGGCAAGGACGCAAAAGCTACCGTGAGCCGCGACACCACCTCCGCCGCCCGGCTCATCATGCGCGCTTTCACCGCAGGGCTGCTCGCCATGGGCGTCGATGTTTACGACCTGGAGATTGAATCGATGCCGGTCAACCGGTATGCCGCGAGGTTCCTCAACGCGGATATGGGCGTGTACATACAGATATCGCCCATGACGGAGCTCCGGTACATACAGATCGACCTATACGACAAGCACGGCTACCGGATATCCACAAGCGACGAAAAAAAAATCGAAAACATATTCTTCCGCGGCGACTATCCCCGGAAAGAAGCCTTTGAAACCGGCAAGCTCATTTATCCGAGCCGTCACGTGGAATCATATATCAGCAACATTCGCTTCTATCTCGACGATTTTCCCCGCGAAAAAAAATGGAAGGTCATCGTCGACTGCTTCAACGGCACCGCCTCCCCTGTGTTCCCCCAAATGCTCTCCGAATACGGCTGCGAGACCAGAGTGCTGCGCGGTCAGATCAAGGAATTCACGAGCGAGCGGGAGACAAAATCAGATACGCGCGAGGCGATACAAAACATCGTGGGCATGGCCCGGATGAACCAGGAGATCGGCATAATCGTCGGCCCGCACAGCAAAACCATAACCGTTATCGACGAGCAGGGAGAAATTCTGACCGATGAAGACATCATCGCGATCCTGTGCCTGTACTATCTTAAATACCGCAACGAGAGGACGATAAATATTCCCGTTTCAGCCTCGATGACGCTCGAGAAGCTCATAACCTCGCGCGGCGGATCAATAACCAGGACCAGCACCAAGCTCCGGTCGCCGGCAGACGTCACGGATATCTTCCTCGGGGGGGCATCGGGCAGGTATCCGTACCTTGAGCTGCGGTACGACCCCATGTTTATCTTTCTCCGCCTTCTCCAGTATCTGAGACTTGAAAATGCCACGCTGCACGATATAAAATCGACGCTCCCCAAGGGGAATATCATACATACCTCGATTTATTGCACGTCGGATGATAAGGCGGCCGTGATGCGAAAGCTGTCCTCGGAGATCGACCAGAAAAAGATCGACCGTATCGACGGCGTCAGGATCAATGAGGGAGACGCCTGGGTGCTCGTGCTTCCGGATGCCTCCCATCCCCTGCTCCATCTCTACGGTGAGGGGGATACGGCTGAGGTGCGCGACGCCATTATGGAAGAATACTCAGTCAAAATAAAAAAATACCTGAGCAGCATCTGAAAGCGAGGCCGATATGTACCTGATCAACAGAAAGCGCCTTATCAGAACCTTTTCGGAACTGGTAAGAATTTCCTCGCCTTCCTGGAAGGAAGCCCTGGTCCGCGAATATATCATTCGTTCGGTCAAAAAACTCCCGGTAATTTGTAAAAAGTATCCATGCGGGAGCTCGCACAACCTGCTTCTGACCATGGACGGCGAAAGAAAAAGGAAGCCGATACTCTTCTCCGCCCACATGGATACCGTTACGCCGTGCGAGAAGGTTAAACCGGTAGTTACCGATAAAAAGATAGCCTCAGACGGCACGACTATACTCGGAAGCGACGACAAGGCGGCGATCGCGATGTTTCTCGAAAGCCTTACGGTCATTGCCGAGACCGGAATGCCTCACGGCCCGATAGAGATGCTCTTCTCCTGCGCGGAGGAGGTGGGGCTGTGCGGAATCAAATGCTTTAACATGCCGCTTCTTAAGTCGAGACACGCCTTCGTGTTCGACAGCGACGGGCATATCGGGAAAATCGTGCTCAAGGCCCCCTACCATTCCACCATGAAAATATCGGTCATCGGTAAGGCGGCCCATGCAGGCATGGAGCCTGAAAAGGGGATCAACGCCATCAAGGTGCTGTCCGAGATCATCATGCGCCTCCCCTCAGGGAGGATCGACCATGAGACGACCCTGAACGTGGGAACCATCGCAGGCGGCAGAGCGACGAATATCGTTGCCGAAGAAGCGTACTGCGTGCTCGAAGTCAGGTCGATAGACAGAAAAAAGCTCATGCTCAACGAGGCTCTCGTCCGCGAAACGGCCAGGGAGACTGCCGCGCGGTTCAGCGCGCGCTGCACGATAACGCGCAGTCTTGAGTATTCCGGCTTCAGTATAAGCCAGGACGACCCGGTCGTGCGGGCCGCCGTCGGCGCCATGCGGCGGATCGGCATCACGCATCAATTCGAAATCTCAGGCGGGGGAAGCGACACCAATATATTCAACAAGGCCGGCATACGGGCCGTCAATCTTTCCGCGGGAATGCAGAGCGTTCACACCGGGCGCGAATATATTCTTATCCGCGATCTCGTTGACGGCGCGAGACTGGTGCTGTCGATTATTGATTTAATCTGAATTTTAAAATTTTTCGCCGGTAGCAAGATCGAGCTGCATCTCGCCTCCCGGGGAGGCAACCCGCCGATCTTGATGTCGCAGAAGGAATCAGCCCCCGTCTGTATCATATCCCGCTCATTCACCGGATCCCCTATTTGAGCCGCAGCATTATTTTTCGTCACCTCTCCGATCATGAAGATAATCGTTGAATGCTCGTCTCCCTTCTCCTTGACGCATCCCAGCGCAGCTGCCAGCGGTATGACCAGAAACAGTGCCAAGCTCTTCATATGAAGCCTCCTTAATACATTACCTAAAAACCCCCTCAATCCACCTGATCTCACCCCCGGCCCCTCTCCCAATCGGCTGACTTCTACCCGCATCTCCTTCTCTCATGCCCCCCAAACCTGCCGGACAGGATGTCCCAATGTCGCGGAGTACAGGAGGTACGAGAGCGACCCCCAGAGGGGGGCTTATGTTCACCTGCAACTCAGCCCATCGGCTCGACATACTCCCAAGAAAACAATGGTGCATGTTCATCACTTATCATGCTCATCTGACAAGCTTTTAAGTCCCCCTCCGGGGGATTTAGGGGGCCAACGCGTGAGATGTAGATAGAAGTCAGCCAATTTGGAGAGGGGGAGCTTATCTCCGACTCAAATACATTATATATACACAGATATAGCGCCAAGGGGCAATAAAAATAAAAAATATATTTGAAAAAACTCCGCCGATATAGGGCACTATATCCATGAATGAGACTAAAAAAAATATCCTTCTGGGAATGATCATCGGCGACGCGATCGGCTCAGGTTTTGACGGGCTCGGGCGCGGCCATATCCGATCCCATTTCAAGGAAATCGGGGGCTACCCGGATCCTGCTCCGGCATTGAAGGGCAGGATGGAGAGATGGAGAAAGCCGGGGTTCTATTCCAGCATATCCCAGTTCGGCCTGCTCGTTGCCGCATGTCCGCAGGGGACTGCCGTTGCTGAATCGTTCACCGAATATATTGTAAGATGCCCCGAAGTCAAGGAGAGCGAATCCGGCGTTTTCCGCCATCCTGACGGCGTTGAAAAAAATCTGATCGCCAGAATTAAGAATCCCGGCCGCCAAATCGCGATCCCGGAGCAGCCCAGCGTGAGAGTAATTTCTTCAAGCATCCCCCTCTCCTTACGCGATAATTCCTTTTTTGAACAAATAATCGACGCGATTTCCTACGTCCGTCTGTTCACGCGCGACGTATCCACCCTGTCCGGAGCTTTATCGATCACATCGCTCCTGCGTTATCTGATGGAAGACCGGCCGCCGTCGACCAATTATTCAGAGGCCTGCCTTGAGAGCAACGGCCTCCTCATAGAAGAGATAAGCGCCAATCCGGGCGCTCTGTTTAATTCCGGAATCAACCCCGGCGCGCTTGAGGCCGGATTAAAAGAGCTGAATGATATACTCTCGCCGGTAGCAAACATCAAAGACGAAACGGAAGCGGAAGCCGTCATATGCGCCCGCATGAATAACCGGCTGAAAACCCCTATCACCCGGGCGTCCGTGAATATACCGCATGCCCTCATCCCCTACGCGCTCGTGTTGAGCGCCATCCATGGGGATGATCCTTCCGCCCTGTATCAAGCAGCAATGAAGGGCGGCTCGGCCGCGGCCCTGACCGCCCTGTGCGGGTCCTTGAGGGCATGCGTGTTCGGCACGACGGCAATACCGGAAATATTGGTCCAGAATCTGGCAAACAGGAAAAAAGTAACGGCGATCGTCAATTCCCTGAAAGACGGCGCGATATCAGCACCGGCAATTGAAGATTTCCTCCGTACGGAAGCCTCCCTGACCGGGAAAGAGGGGGAAGAGCTGAGGGCGAAACAGCGGCATAACAGAAAAAAACCGAAGCATGATATGCCGCGGCCAGACAGGGAAAGCAAGCTCTCAAAATATGCCGTCGAATCATGGACAAAGATCGACAAGGCACGATGGAGGAAAGAAAAAAAAAAGATGGATAAAAACATCCCGTAGGAGCGCATAATGATGCGCCCCTACTAAAAAATATTTGACAAAATGCGTAAGGGCGAATTATAATTCGCCCCTACGGGTATTCGCGCATGGCAATCAAAATCATGGAGGAATTATATGTCACATAACATTAGCAGGCTGACCGTCATCATATATGCGCTCTTCATGCTCTTATCGCTCCGGGATCTCTATTCAAAAAATTTTGACTTCCGAATGATAGACATTTCCCGGTTAAATCGATACGACGAAGACCGGATCGCCTATCAACAATACGAAAAATCATACGATCAATTCCGGATCGATACAGAGGATAATTCCATCGCCGCGCTCATGATAATCAAGGATAAAAGAATATATCTATTCGAGGACGGATACGATAATCCGGAGGCGATACGGAAAAAGGCGTTCATGTACGCAACCGGGAACCAGATGAGCCCCGACCTTTGGGAAAATAAAATATCCGGGAACCCGAATTTTTTCATGGCAACGGACAGAAAGGTGGAGCTTTTGAAAAACAACTCAAAAGAATGGATCGCCAGCAACTATAAGGATTATTATTCCAGTATACGGAATGAATTCCTTAAAAGGCATGTCTCTATTTTCCTGTCGCTTATCATCAGCAGGACCGATACCGATATGATCATGACGCGGAAAGAGCTTCCCAAAAAAATCTCGGATCAGAGCCCTGCAAAATATTCACTGTCGGTCGTCGCCCATACAAAGGACGGCGGAGCGGTATATTTCGCCGAGGACGCGGATGGAGACGGTATTACCGAAACATTTACGGTTAATACGACCGATGGATTCAGCTGGGGATATAAAGCAGGGGCGAACATGATAAACATCATAAGCAATACGCAGAAGGATGTTGAGAGAATAATAGGGAAAATCACCTATTTTGCCTACTATGGCTCCCCGGCGGAAGAGCTGATAGTCAAAAAATCGTTCCCGACGCAGGATAGAATATCCGAGATGATCAATGATCTCTACCGGATTGACCCGGATACCGTGAAATTTTTAAAAGATAATAAAATCAACCTGGAAGAATCCGTTGATAAAGCCGGCAAGGGAGAAAACAAATAATTAACTATTTCCAATTTCGGACCGCATGCAGGTTCACCAAATTTTCTTTATAGGGCAGAAAATCAAGAGGGTTAAGGGGGATATCATTATATCTGATCTCGAAATGAAGGTGATTGCCGGTTGATGTGCCGGTAGTCCCCACGAGGCCTATAACCTGGCCCTTTTTGATGCAATCGCCCTCTTTTACCAGAATTTTAAAGCAATGGGCGTATCGCGTAAAAAAATTATCCCGATGCTCCATGCATATTGTCCAGCCGAATCCCCCCTCGTATCTGGTCGATAAGACCCTGCCGTCCATCGCCGCCACAATCGGCGTGCCCTGGGTTGCGGGCATATCGGTTCCCGTATGGAATCGAGCTCCCCGCTGTCCGAAGGAGGAGGAAATATTTTTTACCTGCGCCAGGGGCCAGATAAAATCGCTTTTGCGCGTAAGAACCGTTTCCTTCTTGATGCCCTGAGCTTCCAATTCCTTAATGTATTTTTCCGAATAAGGAATGAATAAATACTCCCGGTATCTGATACGGCCGTTGACATCTTCGACGTCTTTTTTTGTAATACAGAATTTGCTGACATAATAGCTCAGGTTTGCCGGGGAGATCACCAACACCCATATGCCGACGCGCCCCTTATATTCCTGGAAGTTCCGATCATCCACCGGTATCCGCTCATCAGCATAAAGTGCGACGATTATTAAAAATAAAAATATTACGATTCCGATTAACCTTCTCATGCCATCTCCTTAGCAAGAAGGGTTAAATAATAATTATTCCGTCCATAGTTTGTCAATGAAAAAATTTGTCTCCGGTCTGACGGTGTTATTTGATCAGATTTTCAATATAGTGCAAAGAATAACTGCTCTTAATATGGTTTCTTCTTAGACAAAAATTATCCCTGGTTATTATATTTGAGCCGTAATCCGTTGAGAATACCCTTTTATAACCTGCATCCGATGCAAGCTTTACCAAGTAGAGGTCATACCTTCCGTACGGAAATGCAAAAAAATCCACCTTCTTACCCAAATAAAGCTCGATGATTCTTTTTGAAAGATATATCTCCTCAAACAGCTTTTTTCGGGAGATCGGGTCATTCTTTCTTGAAAGCTCCGTCAAGTCGGCATGGCTGATTGAATGCGCTTGAACATCTATTCCCATCCGCTCCATTATGCGCAGCCGGGCCCAGGTCATGCTCCTCGACGACCTTTGCGAAACAGCATCGCAATAAATAAACTGGGTGACCGGATACCTGAATTCCCTTGCGAGCGGCACAAGCAGGGAATACGTGGAATAATATCCGTCATCAAAGGTGATAATCACCCCCTTCTCCCTATAGGGCTTCGGGTGTTCGAGCCTGCCGATCAGCTCATGCAGGGAAACCACCCGCATTCCCTTTTCTTTTATTAACTGAAATTGTTCTCGCAGGACAGCATCATCGATTGAAAACGGGCCCCTGCCATTAATATTATGATACAAGAGGATCGGGATCGCGAGCAGCCGTGAGGATATCTCCTTGTCCTTGTATCTCCAGTCCGGCCTGGAGCTGTTTGATAAACTGAAATCATCAAGATAAAAGAACAGGGAAATACCCAGAGATCCCAACAGGGATAATATTACTATATAGATATTTTTCATAAAGTCTATTATATAGGAGCTGTCTGGAAAGCCCCCCAACCCCCCGGAGGGGCTAACAACTACCCGCATCTCCATGTGTAAGAACAGGGGATAGGGGAATTGAAGAGATATCAGAGATAATTTTATTTTTTGAGCTTAAATGATTGTTTTTCCTCTTCAATTTTAACAATATTCCGCTAAAAATGTATCTCTATCATCTCTTCTATCTTCTTATCCCCCTTGCTTACACACTTGTGGGTAGTTGTTAGCCCCTTTGGGGGATTTAGGGGGATATTAGACAGCCTCGGAAAATTCAATTATAATTTGGTTTTACAACACGTTTAATTATTAATTGTATCGAAATGTCTATATCTTTTGATTAATCATTATTAATGACTTTACATTTTTTAGCGGTATCATATTTTCTCATTTATAACGGATTATTTCTATGATTAAATTCACGAAAATGCACGGAACCGGCAACGACTATATAATCATAGACGGCAGAAAAAATAAATTTACCGGCATGAAAAGACTTGTTGAGAAAATGTGCGACCGGCATTACGGCATCGGCGCGGACGGCGTACTCGTATTGCATGATTCCGACGAGGCCGATTTTAAAATGAGCATATTCAACCCCGACGGCAGCGAAGCGGAAATGTGCGGCAACGGCATCCGGTGCTTCGCGAAATATCTTCATGACAACGGCATAACCGCCATGAAACAGATAGCCGTCGAGACTATCGCCGGGATCAAGAAGCTGGAGCTTATCGTTAAGGGCAGCACGGCGGAGAGCATCGTCGTTAACATGGGCGAGCCGATACTGCAGCGGGAGCGCATACCGATGGTCGGGAAACCGGGTATGGTGATCAACGAACTGCTGCACCTTGCCGACGGATCACGATTCGAGATAACCTCACTGTCGATGGGGAATCCGCACGTTGTCATATTCGTGGAAGAGATTGAAAAGTTTCCGATCAGTAAATACGGACCGCTTATTGAAAATAACAATTTATTTCCCAGTAGGACGAATGTCGAATTCGTGAAGATCATAAATCATAAAGAGGTGATTCAGAGAACCTGGGAGAGGGGAGCAGGAGAAACCCTGTCGTGCGGGACCGGGGCCTCGGCGGTCACGGTTGCATGCATACTGAACAAGCTGACCGGCCGAAAAATCCTCATCCATCTGAAAGGCGGGGAGCTCAAGACTGAATGGAAGGAGGAGGACAACAGCGTCTACCTCACCGGACCGGCGGTGGAGGTTTTCAGAGGGGAATGGCCTGATTGATGCAGCCTGCGGCAGAAAAGGATGCAGGCCCGGCCAAGGGATCAGGGCTCCCACAGCTTCGTACCGGGAACCCCATTTTCCAAAACCATGATCTTCTTCACCGAGGGGATGTTGTTCCTGATGGTTTTTTCAAGAGCCTCTATAAACCGATCCGCCGAATTCAATACAACCGGTATATCCCGGCCGAGCTCCACCGGTTCAAGATCAAACACGCAGACCGCTTTTCTTCCCGGAGCCTTTCCGTAGAGCCATATCTTTTTTACAAAAAGATCAGCGGGCACGGCGAGCGCCGTATTCTCATGCCGGGAGCCTTTAACCACGATAGAAAAGAGCTCCCGGGCCGTCTTCTCATCGCTGTCGTATACCGGTATTGATCGCCTTTCGCGGAAGATCGTGGAGCCGTCCAGGGCAGGCAGAAAAACGGCGATATCCCTGCGCTCATCGAGAGAGGGTATCGGAGGGAAGATATCGAATACGCCGGTCCTCGTATGCAGGCAGTACATCATATAATCAAGCATAAACAGGAGCGTGAGTGCCAGAATAATTTTACGGTTCCTTTCTTTTTTGTCAGGCTGGTCGACCAGTTCGAATTTAAGCTTCTTAAAGAGACGGGATGCCCGTGCCATTACCTGTTCATCAAATAGCACCCCGGCTTTCCGGCGAATATTTTCAAAATCGATTTTCATGATTATTAGCTCTATGCGATTCTAATATTTGTGCTTAAGCATAAAATTTTTACTTTTATGGCAATAATTTTTTAAATTAACAGAGTTAATTCAGAATTAATTCCTATACTTCCTCTGCGCCAATTGTTAAGGCCCCCCAACCCCCCGGAGGGGGGCTAATATTGCTTTCTAAGAGCAATACTGTATTATTTCAATATATTTTTTTATAATAATACATACTCTCCAAGTCCCCCTCCGGGGGATTCAGGGGGCCGAGAAACTCGATTGAAAGATGTGGGTAATGGGTAGAGCCCCTCAGGGGGTGGGGAGGTCTAAAAAAGCGATGCGGACATTTACCCCCCTTGCTTTTTGAGCAGATACCACTAGTTCATTTTCAGTAACCGGTTATATCTTTTTATAAAGAGCTTGACGCCTTCTGCGATGCCATCCGCGATCTTTTCCTGGTGGCTGCTTATCCTCAGATGGCGTGCCTCCTTCTTATTGGTAATAAAGCCTATCTCAATAAGAACGGCGGGCATGAGTACGCCGCGCAGGACATAAAAATCGGCTTTTTTGACTCCCCGCGACCCGAACGATTTTATATTTTTTGCCATCCCCTTTTGGATTGAATCGGCGAGCTCTGAGCTCTCTTTCTGAATCTGCGTCGTGATCATCATGGCTTCTATATAATCCACATCATCATAGGTCTTGGGTGCGGATTTCGATTTTTCTTCAAGAATGACGACATTATTCTCCAATGCCGCGGTGTTTCGCGCATCTTCATTCGTGGGATTTTGAGACAGGAAAAATGTCTCATGCCCGGATATCCTGCTCGATAACGAGGAATTCACATGAATGCTTAAAAAAATACCGTTCTCGCTTTTCCGAAGCATTTTATTGGCGATGTCGGTTCTTTGCGAAAGCTCAACGAACCGGTCATTGTTTCTGGTCAAATGAACGCGCAGATCTCCCAGTTTCTTAGCTATCTTTTTTTCAAGATACCGGGCAACCTTCAGGGTGATATCCTTTTCCTCTAAGCCGCCTTTTCCCACAGCTCCCGGATCCTTTCCGCCATGTCCGGGATCAATCACGATAAAACAGATCCGGTCCCGGGATGAAGGAGGAGACTTCTTTTTTTCTACAGGCGCGGTTTCGTCATCCCGGATCCTTTCAACAAACAGAAGATCAGCACCGCGGCGCAGCCTGACGCGGGGATCGAAGCTTCCCATGATTGATTCGCCGGCATCCTCCGGAATGAAAATCCTCCCCCTGTTACGGATCGCCGCGCCGGACGATTTATAGAGCCTGCCGTCGACAAGGAATGCGGAAAGTCCCACGCCGTACACTGCGTAATGGCTTTTACGATACAGCCTGCCCCTCTGTGAGATCATATCAAAGGAATGATCAAGGCCGAAAACGGAGACTAATTCATCCAGAGGGATGTAATCCGCGTTATCGATTCTGACTCTATGGATGCTTTCAGAAAAGGAGGATGGGGGGAGCACGAAGATAAAAACAAGTATACGGATAATGAAAAATCCTCGCCTATTTTTCAAAGCAATGCCTTATATAGGTTTTTATATACAACAGCCCGCCGAGAATATAGAACAGAACGACGAGAAAGAGGGTAAATTGTTTAAGCGTAATCCCCCGGTAAGAATAATCCAGTGACAGAATATACACGGTTCCGGCAAGCGCGATGCTTGAAACGCCGAGCTTGCCGATGAAATTGGGCTTCACTTCAATATCCCTTTTTGAGAACAGAACCGCGCCGATAAGGACGGCGGCCACCTCCCTGATGCTTGCAAGAAGATAAATCCAGAGCGGGAAATCCTTATACAAAACAAGAAACGTAAAGGCGATAATGACGGCGAATTTGTCAGCCACCGGATCGAGAAACTGGCCCAGCTTCGTGACCTGATTCATCATACGCGCAAAAAAGCCGTCGAAAAAATCCGAGATTATTATGGCAGCCACGATTCCTAATTCACAAGCTAAATAGATTGAATCTCCGGTGATGCTCTCTTTATAGATGAAATACCCCAAAAACGGGGCCAGGATTATTCTGGTCATAGTTAGAAGATTTGATATTGTCAATATCCTGTCTTTGAAAATTTCACGAATCTTCATGGGGCATATCCAGCCGTTTTTTTAGATTATACGCCTGAAAGAATTACTGGAAAAAATCGTGTTCCCGTCAAGATAATTTCCTGTTATCCGGCACCTTGAGCGCGTAAATTAAATTTCGGGTTGTCCTGCCGCTTCCGACCTCATCCCCCCCTTCCCCCCTTCTCCTCAATAAGAGAAGGGGGGTGCATAAAGTTTATAGTTATATGCCCCCCTCTCCAATGTGGAGAGGGGGCCGGGGGGGGAGGTCGGAAGCGGCAGGATTTGAGGAGCCGGGGAGCTTGATTAAAAATTATACTTGAAAAATTAAAGCGAGACAAATCTGATGAACTTCTATCATCCTCGGTTGGAATACGGAACATGATGAAAAATAAAATAATCGGCGGCATTGTATCGGCATTAATGCTCGGTTTTGCCGGCCTCTACTGCGCAAAGGACGACGTGGCCATCACCAAGGATACCTACGGCATCATCACTAAAGGCTATTCCGCATTGAGAATCGAACCCATGGTATTTGCCGGTATAATCATCTATCTCGGTAAGGGCGAAAGCGTTGAAATAGCCGAACGCTCCAGGGAAAAAAGCTGGGTGGGCAAGATGAACGACTTCTGGTACAAAATTAAAACAAAGGACGGCACCGTTGGATGGGTGTTCGGCGATAATATTATAATCCATTCATCGAAAAGCAAGGTCACTATGGACAAAATAGCCTCGGATTTCATGGAGCGTGAGGCGCTTCAAATAAAAAAATACCTTGCCGGGAAATGGTGGAGCGTCAACAAATTCGGCGACTTCACCAATCACTGCCTTGAACTATATGAGAACAACAAATACCGCTCATATCAGAGGGAACAGGAAAGCCGGGCTATCGTCGGCAGATACCGGCTCGATTTTAATAGAAATGAAATCATATTTTCCTCGGGGACTTCATTCAGGAGCAACCTTGATCTGCTCAAACGCGGCAATGAATATGAAATAAAAAAGAATATAAAGGAGCGCGAACTTCGATTTGCCAAAATCGGCTTGGAACTGCCGCCGGAACCGGTGCTGACAACAAAAGAAAATACTAAAAAGCCTTGAGCCCCGAATGGGAATCCGACTTAATAAATACCTGGCGAATTGCGGACTCGGCTCCCGGCGAAAGGTTGAAGCGTTCATAACCGAGGGCAGAGTAACGATAAACGGTGCTCGGGCCGCACGTACCGGAACGGTTCTTGAGCCGGGAGACGTCATAAGGCTGGACGGAAGACTCATCGCGCCGATGCAGCACTCTTACCTGATGCTCAACAAACCCCGGGGATATGTGACCACCCTTGATGACGAAAAAAACCGAGCCACGGTCATGGATCTGATACCTCAGAAATACCGGCAAGCGGGCGTTTATCCCGTCGGTAGGCTTGATAAGGATACCGAAGGTCTCCTTCTGTTTACAAACGACGGGGATCTTGCATATCGATTGACCAGGCCCGATTATGAGGTGCCCAAGGAGTATGTGGCGGAGATTGATCGACCCCTTGCCGCTGCTGACAGGGATAAAATAATTAAAGGGATCTATATTCACCAACTGCATATAAAAACAAAACCGGCGCAGGTCCGCTTGCTGGATGATTCAGGCAGGCGCGTTCAGCTGGTCATTCGTGAAGGTAAAAACCGGCAGATCAGATATACCTTGATGAATCTCGGTTATAAAATCAGGCGGCTTGACAGAACAGCGTACGGCACATTAACTCTTAAGAAGATCAAAAGAGGATCATGCAGGGTTTTAGCTCAATACGAGATATGTTCAATAAAAAAAATGGTGGGCTTACAGGGGACAGCATCGTCAGCGCCATCTACTGCTTTTTCTTTGAAGAAAAATACTCCCGGGCGTCGTCGATAGTTGAGAAGATCTTAAAAAAAGTATCAAGCTGAGCGATATAAAAAAGCTGTAATATTTTCGAACTATTGCAGACCGCGATCATCTCGCGGTTATTTTCCTTTAGTTTTCTACTTATATTTATTAAAACGCTGAGTCCCATTGAATCAATATAGTTAAGATTGTGCAGATCCAATATTATATCGGGGAAATTAAGCTCATTTAATAGGTTATTAATGCCCTCTGATGCTTTGGGAGTCGTCATGAAATCTAATTCCTCGATTTTAAATTCCATTATTGAATACGTATCAAAGTTGAGGGCCTGTATCATAACACGACTTTTTGGACAACCCCACTTATAAAGATAAAAAATACCACTTTTTTTATTATTAGACTTGTTGCTAAACTCAACAATCAGTGATTTTTACCTTCACCGCCTTCGGCGGCAGGGGTAAAAATGAATAATTATAATTAGTTATGCAGCAACTCTATTTCTTGGTGTGGATTGCTCCGTAACCCACATGACTAACTAATAAAAAACCCACTAAGACAGTATACGTATGAGAGTTGAAGTAATCAAGAAAAAAATTAATTACCTGAAACCATCGCTTCCGGCGTATGCGGGGTGATTATCCGTGATTCAGATAAATATTTTCTTATGCTGCGGTCAAACCTTGTCGAAAGTTAATTAAGATACAGGTATAAAGGTTTTATAGAAGTTTCCTTATTTCGAAAAAGTTTAATGGTTTAAGGTCTTGGAAATGCAAAATATAGATTTTTATGAAAGAAAAAATATACGCATCGTACCGCCGCAAATCAATACGATTGATCCCGAATACTACCCGCGGCTGGCCCAGAATACTCCCCGGGAAGCCGAACGTATAAGAAAAAAAGCGACCCGTGCATTTTTTTTAATATCATCCCTCTGTATCGTATCATTTACGATAGGGATAATCATCGGAATTAAATTTTCAGGCGGCGCGCAGCGTGAAATCGTCGATAAAAAAACGTTCAATGCGATGACGGAAATCGGAAATAAATTCTCGAATTTCATCAAAGAGAGACCCACGGAAACAGGGGCCCGCGAAAATCCTTTCCCCAAAAAGAGTTTTCCCTATGTGGTGAAATTACGGACGGAATACGATCATGCCGCGTCGCAGAAAATTGCAGCCTTTTTGAGCCACAAGGGCCATACGGTCATTCTCACAAAAAATAACGATAACTACAGCATCTATATCGGCCCCTATAAGAACGCCGGCGATGCCGAAACCGCACTGAAAAAAATTTCCGCCTATCAGAAATATTCGCTTGCAGAAAATATGCGGATTATAAAAAGGTAACATCACTGTTTTTTGTGCACCCCCTCCCTCTTTCCCGTAATCCGGACATTCCAGGAAGGGATTATTATTTTTTGGAGCACTCTTTTGAAAACCGCTGGTGTTATCAGAAAGGCAACAACGGATGATATCGATTCCATATTCACTATAATCAAGTTCTATTCGGACGGCGGTATCATCCTGGAAAGAAGCCTGAAGGATTTAAAATCATCGCTTTATTATTTTTATGTGGCGGAAATAAGTCAAACGATCGTCGGCACTTGCTCATATTACGATTACGGCGGCCATTTGATGGAAATCCGGTCGCTGGGGGTTAAAAAAAATTTTCTCCGCCAGGACATAGGATCCGCACTCATAAAGCGGGTTATTCAGGACCTCTGCGCACTCAATAAACCGAAGATCTTCGTCCTTACCTATACGCCGGAATTTTTCAAGCGGAACGGTTTTTCGATAATATCAAAGAACACCCTGCCGGAGAAAATCTGGAAGGATTGCGTTACCTGCAAGAATATCGATACCTGCAATGAGATCGCCCTTGAATACAATTGCCAGACGGGAGAATCCGGATCAGTCGGCCTTTGATACGACCTCGAAACCATCAAGGATCTTTGTTATCATCTCGGTGTTAACCTGATAGTTAGCCTCGGAGGTAATGAGCCTGATGCAATAGCTGAAACGCCCGTTGGTGATGATTCCTTCCGCGCCCTCGTATCTCGCCGTACCGGATTTCTTGAAATGATAGATCACCCTCGTCTCGGATTCCAGAAGCTTCTTCCGCTGCAGATCGTCAAATCCGAGGTTGTATCTCCACCTCTCGATCGCCTGCGCAAGGTCCTTGAACGGCACTGAAAATTTTTCGCTGTCCACTGCAAGCAGCATGTCATACCTGCCGTTTGAGCCCGCGCTTGATTTCATATCAGGCTTCCAGATTCCCATGAGCAACCCGGAATACCGGTAGCCGGCGCCCGCTCTTTCCATTACCCTGACGACCTCAAGCTCGGCCGGCACCTGAAACGAATAGAGCATCCGGTCGTTTATTATTGTTATAAAAGAATTCCGGCGAAACAGTATGAGCGCCGCCGACTCATCGAGGGCGGAGTAGCGCGTACCCTCCCGCTTTTTCAAGGAATTTACCATCTTTGCAGCCTGCGCCTGAGCGTCGTAGATTCTGTTATTGTCCGCCGGCAGGGCGAGTATCGACTTCAATACCGACAAGCCTTCGGTTAAACGGTGATCATTGATGAGGGTAATGCCGTAGTGCAGGTAGTAATCAATACCCTTGGCTGAAACCGGCTTGTAACGATATTTCCCGACGTCGGTTATCCGTATCTTCCCCGCCTGATCAATGAAGTAGGTGTTCCCCTCCCTGTCCTTGAAATATTTCCATTCAGGCATCTGGGATTGGAAGAAAAATGATCCCAAAACGAGAATCATGATCAGGGAGGGTTTCCGCGCAGCAGGCATGATTACAGGATCTGAAATAATATTATTCCGCACAAAATGATGAGCCCCACCACAATACCCATGACGTATATCATCCAATTGTCTATCGGCAGCTTCTCGCGCCGTTGTTCCTCGGGAGGGCTGTCAAGCATGATTTTAACATTTTCTCCTTCATAAATTTTAGCCAGTACTCCCTTGGCCACAAAGGCGTACAGAATATAACCGCTTTTAGCGACAGGCACCTTCGTCTTAATCCTGCCGACTATGGGAAGCCTCTGGCCGTCCGGATCATAGGCATTGAGCAGCCGTATGATTTTTTCCGAGACCGCGTCCTTGCCGGGCAGCAGCACCTTTATTTTATCCCCGGTATTTAATTCACTGATATTTTTCCCCTTCACCGGCGCGAGAACCGCCGCACCGTCAATAACATACTTCGCTTCGCTTTCAATCTGTGTTATTCGTTCATCTTCCGGGACAACGGGAATCTCCTCTTGGGCACCCCCCGGGACATCAACGGGAACGCCGGCTAATTCCATTGCAAGAGAGCTCATGGTTTCAAATGCAATCTGGCACTTTACCGCATCACTATTCAACGATTTCGATATTATCTCATGGAGGGTATTCGTCAAATCTTCGAGTTTTTGATCCTTCACATCCGGAAAAACATCGTAAGCGACAAATGAATCGATAAGAAAATAGGTGAAGTTTTCGGAATCGACCATATCAGGGCCCTGTTTATATTCCGTGATGTCCTTGTGCAGGGTTTTCCAATTGTCGAAGATCCTTGTTTTGTCAAACAGAGAGGTTTTTGAAGATATGATGGAGGTAACATTGGAGATATATTCATGGATATGGTTAAAAAACGCGAGAAAAATACCGGAGTAATTCTTCTCCTCTATGAGAAATCTTCCTTTTACGACGATAACATCAAGATACTGACCCGCGGCCATCTCTTTGGCCCTATTTAAATCCTGATCGGTATACTTGAGCGCTACCTCAATAAGCTTTGATGTTTCGTTCAATGAATCATTCTGTTCGGCCATCTGAATATTCCTGATCCGCGGAAAAATATTTTTCCAGAATTTCGTAGCGTTTATGCGGGCTCATGTTGATTAATTTCTTCACCCCTTGCAGCATTCTCGTTTTGTACCGGAGAGATGTTTCCATGCTATAATATCCGTCCTTTTTCAGGCTGTCAATCATGACACTCTTTTCCGGCGGAATAGTGAACCCCAGAAGGGGCCCCAACACGACTATCAGATTTTCCGGAGACAGGTATTTGATGGATATCTTGGCGATGCCCATTTCAAGACGGCTGAGCATCCGATAATTCCGGAACTTTTCGACGGGCATATCAAAAAATCTTTTGGGGTTATCCGCAAGCAACAAGACAATGGAATGATCCTCTTCGGATACAAAAACCTTGATATAGGTATAGTTTGATTTGTACGATGACAGCAATCCATACAGGCTGTCATCCCTTCTGCCTAAGATATTTTTTTTTGGCACCCTCATCCCCGGCTCAAGCTTTTCGTACAATGTACTCCCGAGACAATATAACTATACCGACAGAAAATTTCCCTCTCCATTCTTTCTGACGGCCCGCATTGCGTGAAGCTCCTCCAAAATCCTCTTCACGGCATGCGGCGCCAGTCCGGAAAAGCGTACAACGTCGTCAGTCGTGGCGGATTTATTAATTCTAAAGAATTCAACAATATCCTTTTCTTGATCAGACAGCGGACCGATGAAAAACACATTATTCTGGCAGATATTTTCAGTAATGACAACAATTTTTTTATTTTTGTGGATTGAATATGACCGCAGCACAAGGTCTATATTGATTTCAGCGATTACTGAAAAATTCCTCAATTTTATATAAAGGACCTTCGGCGATTCCCGTGCATCGAGGAGGAGTTTTACGAGCATCTCATCAATGAACGATGAATCGATCACCTTGATGCCGGTAAAATCCAAAACAAGGGTCCCGCCATCTTCGACCGTCTGCGCCGCGCTGCGCAAGTATCCGTACATCGTGCGTCCCACCGGCCTGGTGATCAGATCCGGCGGCTTGCAGCCCAGCTCTTCAGCCTTTTTGAAAATATTGATGACCATAATTATTAATTAGACTTGTTGTATGACTACCTCAAATGTCATTGCGCGGAGCGCCAGCGACGAAGCAATAAAATTCCCGGATTGCTTCGCTACACTCGCAATGACAGTGTGTTTTGCAATAAGTCTATTATTAATCTATCCCATTAATGATATCGAGATCTGCGTGCCGTTAAAGTCGGTCAGATCGTTTTTTAAAAATAAAAACGAAGGGCCGGCTTTCTTTCTGTGGTACAGCGTCGATACCGATGCGTTACCGGAACGGATAAATATAATCCCATTCAGCTTTTTCACGATGGCGTTTACCTGGCAGAGGCCGTAGCCGAATTCCCGCTTGCTTGAAATGGGCGTTGTCAGGGCAAGATCTATCAGGTGCGCGGGAGAATCATATGCTATTGCGCCGGAATTTTCAAAGCTTCTTTTGATTCCGATGCCTGAATCGCCGATTGACAGCCTCACGATATTCTCCCTTCCTATGGAATAGGTCTGCATCGCGCAGTATCCGGAATCCAGGCTGTGCTCGTAAATATTCTGGCATATCTCGGAGATGACGGTGACAAAGTAATCGGTTATATTGTCTGAAAGCCAGCGCTTCAGTATATGCTCCGCCCTTTTTCTGAAAACGCCCACAATATTCTCGATAGCCTCCACGCTCTCCCGCTCCTTATTGGAAATCTCGGTTATCTCAAGAACCCGCCTGCTGAAAGAGCTTCTCTTGAGGAGAAGCCTTTCACTTAACGTATCGGCGGTGTCAAACGCCCCGGCTTTGAAAAAATCCATCCGGCGGAGATACTGATGAATAGTGACCGGAATATTCGTTAATTTTAATTTGTTCCCGCTTTTCCGCAGATAATTTCTCCCCATCAGTAACAGCGAGAGCATGGAATAGGGCTCAATAAAGGAGATTCGTGAAAGGTTCAACTCCCTGCAGCTTTTAAATATTTTTCCCTGCAGATCGATGATATATTCAAAATCATACGGATCCCTGAACCTGTTCGGTGCTATTAATTCCGTGCTCTCCGGCATACATCCCTCATTCCATGATCGGTAGAATTTCAGCGGGGCTGTATTATTATAATTGAGCGTACCAAAGCAAAAAAGGCGAACATACGTTCGCCTTTTTTATCGTCTTGTGTGCGGGAATTCTAATACATTCCCCCCATACCGCCCATCCCCGGAGCGGCGGGCATCTGCGGCTTCTCTTCCTGCTTCTCGGTAATCAGAACCTCGGTGGTGCAGAGCATTCCGGCGACCGAGGCGGCGTTCTGGAGCGCCGATCTTACGACCTTCGCCGGATCGATGATGCCGCTCTTCATCATATCGACCCATTCAAGCTTGGCTGCATCAAAACCGACATTCTCCTTTTCCGTCTTTGCTTTTTCAACTATAACGGATCCCTCCAGGCCGGCATTCATGACAATGAGCTTCATCGGCTCTTCAATAGCCTTCAGGACTATTTCCGCCCCGATCTTCTCGTCCCCGTTGAGCTTCCCGATCATTGATTTGACGGTTTCCTGCGCGTTAAGAAGGGTTTTTCCGCCGCCTGCCACGATCCCCTCTTCAACCGCTGACCGCGTGGCGGAGAGCGCGTCCTCGACGCGGGCCTTCTTCTCCTTCATCTCTATCTCGGTAGCGGCGCCGACATTAATAACCGCAACGCCGCCCGCCAGCTTGGCCTTACGCTCCTGGAGCTTTTCAATGTCGTAATCGGAAGTCGACTCCTCAATCTGCTTCTGGATCTGGGCGATCCTCCCCTTGACATCCTTCTGGGACCCCGCGCCCTCGATGACGGTGGTATTCTCCTTATCCACAATGATCTTCTTCGCGCGTCCCAGCATATCCATGGTCGTGTTTTCAAGCTTCATGCCGAGATCCTCGGAAATCACGCGGCCGCCGGTGAGAACGGCAATGTCTTCAAGCATCGCCTTTCTCCGGTCGCCGAATCCGGGAGCCTTCACGGCAACGCAGGAAATGGTCTTCCGCAATGTGTTGACGACGATCGTGGCCAGGGCCTCACCCTCGACCTCCTCGGCGATGATCAAGAGCGGTTTACCGGCCTGGGCGACCTTTTCGAGCACCGGAAGGAGATCCTTCATGGTGGATATCTTCTTGTCATGGATCAGCATATAGGCGTCCTCGATGACCGCATCCATGGTCTCCGGATTGGTCGCCATGTACGGAGAAATATACCCGCGGTCGAACTGCATCCCTTCAACGACTTCCAGATGCGTCTCGATCGATTTCGCCTCCTCGACCGTGATGACCCCGTCCCTACCCACTTTGTCCATCGCGTCCGCTATAAGGTTGCCGATCTCCTCGTCGTTGTTGGCGGAGATCGCGGCGACCTGGGCTATCTCCTTCTTGTCGTTGATCTCGCGGGAGACGGATGCGACATAACCGACCACGGACTCTACAGCCTTGTCGATGCCGCGCTTAAGGCTCATCGGATTCGCCCCGGCGGTGACGTTCTTTAAACTCTCCTTGTAAATAGCCGCAGCCAGTACGGTGGCGGTGGTTGTGCCGTCCCCTGCCACGTCGTTCGTTTTCGTGGCGACTTCCTTTACCATCTGGGCGCCCATATTCTCAAACGAATCTTCAAGCTCGATCTCTTTCGCCACGGTCACGCCGTCTTTGGTGACCGTGGGCGCGCCAAATTTCTTATCAATCACCACATTTCTTCCTCTCGGCCCAAGGGTCACCTGCACGGCATACGCCAGCTTGTTAACCCCCTCAAGTATGGACCGACGGGCTTCGTCGCTATACTGTAAAATCTTTGCCATTTCATTCCTCTCTTTTGTTAATGATTTATTCTCTTTTTTGATATGTCGTCATTATTCAACGATCGCCACTATATCACTCTCCGACAGTATCAAATAATCCTTTCCGCCGTGCTTTACCTCTGTGCCCCCATACTTGTTGAACAGAACGATATTTCCGACCTTCACGGTCATTGGAATGAGATCTTTCCCGTCGCGCCTCCCCGCGCCGACAGCAATAACCTTTCCTTCCTGGGGTTTTTCCTTCGCCGTATCAGGCACATAGATGGAGCCGACTTTCTCCTGTTCCTGTTCAATTAATTCAATGACGACACGGTCGCCAATAGGTTTTAGTGCCACTTCAATCCTCCTTATAAAAATTGAAATTATTATTGTAGCTAATCAGCATGTTATGAAAAATGAACATTATAATATAATGCTGATATAAATTCCCCCCGGTAGCCAAGGCTACCGGAAAAATTATTAATCATTATTTTTATAATGTTATATTTTATCAGACATACTGAATAGTTGTTTCTTTTTTCCTCTATTAGCAAGAAGAAAATTTTTAGTTATTTAAGAGAGCTACTTCATAAACCTATTTATAAAAATATCAACTATATACACTCCCTCCCGTATGCAGTTGTCGGAGAGTATTGTTAGCACTCATTTAAATGAGTGCTAACAATTACATTAATATATATTCCCTCGTAATTAATCAAGTCCAATTTTTCATAATTAGCAATTATTATTGCTAATTATTCTAAAATAAACTTAAAAATAGCAACTATTCAGCAAATTTCATAATTTAAACATTTGACTTGTTGCGAAACTACTGCCTCCCGCACGAAAAAGCCCCTGCGGGGGGCTTTTCAAGGCCGGCTTTGTTGAAACGTCCTGTTTCATGCCGGGTGCGGCCAGTGCTTTCTCTTTTTCTTGAATAATTTGATAAAATAGAGAAAAAAACCGGTTATTATGTAAACCGCTGCAAGGACAAAAACCGACCACATGCTGAAAAAGGCAATAAGCAGAATAGCGCCGATCACCGTTAAAACCAGGAATAATTTCCCTTTCCGGTAAATCAGTGCGGGTGTTTTGCTGTAGTCGATTCTGGAAACCATCAGAAATCCGACCAGTACATAAATCGGGACGAATGCCTCGATAGGAAATTGCACCGTGAATTTGACCAGGAACATAAAATCCGGCGCAGCCAGAGCGGGAATGGAAGATACAAGCAAAGCTGCGGCCGGGGAAGGGAGCCCGTTAAAACCGATATGATCGTCTGAGGCTGCGGTTATATTAAACCGCGCGAGCCGGTATATTGCGCATATCGGATAAATGAGCGCGATCAGCATGCCCGAATCAATGAACAGGCCGCTCTGCGGAAGCCGGGATAGATACGCCTGATACGCCAGGACCGCGGGCGCGATTCCGTACGCGATGCCGTCTGCGAGGGAATCAAGCTGCACCCCCACCGAGCTTTCCACGCGCATGGCCCGCGCCACAGCCCCATCCACCGCGTCGAAGAGCGAACCGATGCACACCAGAATCCCGGCCAGGGCAAGCGATTTGGCGTCTCCCCTGCTCGCCAATATTATGGCGAAAAAACCCATCGTCATATTCGACATGGTGATGATGTTCGGAACTATCGATTTCTTTTTAACGATAAAATTTCCGATGGCCTGCCTTGTCTTTGAAGAACGGCCTCCCTTGGCCTTGCGCTCGCGGCGCAAGAGATGCCGCGCCCCCTTGATTCCCAATCCTTTTCCCTGACGCTTTTTAGCCATGTGCTCACCCTGAGAATAGAAATTGAATCTAAGAAAATAGCATTGAAATAATATAAAATACAGAGTGTCAATAAAAAAACTACCGCGACCGGCCTCATCGGTCGGTCCGGATCCGCATCTTCTCCCGGTGGCGCTCAAGCGCCAGATCGATCAGGATATCGATGAGTGCAGGGTATCCTATGCCGGAATGCTCCCACAGCTTCGGGTACATGCTTATTCCGGTAAAGCCGGGGATCGTATTAATTTCATTTAAATAAAACCTGTTGCCGTTCCTTTCCAGAAAAAAGTCGACGCGCGCCATGCCGCTGCAGCAGAGTACCCGGTAAGCATTGACGGCCGTCGCGCGGATCGAATCTGAAACCGCCGGATCGACATCGGCGGGGATGACGAGCCTGGCTCCGTCCGGATCAAGGTACTTGGACTCATACGAATAAAACTCATGACGGGGGATGATCTCGCCGAGAACCGAGGCCCGGGGGACGCCGTTGCCCAGAACCGAGCATTCGATTTCACGTGTGTCGATTCCCTGTTCTATTAGAATCTTGGTGTCGTACCGGAAGGCAAAGTTAATCGCCTGTTCAAGCTCATCATGGCTTTTCACCCTTTTCACGCCGACCGATGAGCCGGTGCGCGCAGGCTTGACGAACAGGGGCGATGCGGCCAGATTTTTCACGGCCGACTCGATTATACGGGCCGGCCCGCCGGACCATTCGGCCTGCGACACCGAAAGCCACGGCACCACCGGGATGCCGCCGTCCCTGAGCAGCCGCTTGGAGATGTCCTTGTCGATTCCGACGGATGATCCGATCGAATCTGCTCCCACGTAGGGCACCATGGCAAGCTCAAGGAGTCCCTGGAGGGTTCCATCCTCGCAATAGGTGCCGTGCACTGCAGGGAAAACCACGTCAACGCCGACCCTCCTGTCGGCTTCGATATCATGCAGGATGAGCTTGTTGTTCTCCTCAAAGTGGTTCACATACCACCTTCCCTTCTTCTCCAGCTTGAGCACCCTGCCGAAATCAGCGCTCTCGACGATGACCGGCCGGTCCTGGACATACCATCGCCCGTCCCGGTCAATGCCGATGGCGACGATTTCGTATTTTTGGGGATCGAGGGCGGAAACGATCGAAGCGGCTGAACAGAGCGACACGTCATGCTCGCCCGACCTTCCGCCGTAGAGAACGCCCACGCGCAGCATTACGCCTGCTCCGGTTCGATAAAGATCTTATGGATGACCTTGACGGCGAGCTCTGCGTATATATCGTCGATGACGCAGGAGATGCCGATCTCCGAGGTGGATATCATCTCAATATTGATGTTCTGCTCGGAGAGCACCTGGAATATCTTGCCGGCGACGCCGTACGACGAAAGCATACCCACGCCCACCGCAGACACGATGGCGATGTTCTGCTTCGAATCGAAGCCGGTGGCGCCGAGCTCCTGTTTGAGGCTGTCGCACAGCCTCATGGCCTTGTCCAGATCGCTCTTCAATACCGTGAAGGATATCGAGGCCTTGTTGTCCTTCCCGGTCGATTGCACGATCATATTGACGTAGATCCTGTTCTCGCCCATGAGGCCGAACACCCTGGCTGCAATCCCGGGGCGGTCCGGGATATCCCGGATGGTTATCTTCGCTTCGTCCCGCTTCGCGGTGACGCCGCTTATCACGTACTTCTCCATCATCTCCTCCTTGGGCATTACAATGCTCCCCTCTTCGGAATTGAAGCTCGAGCGGACATGCAGGCGGATATTGTGCTTCTTGGCGAATTCGACCGAGCGCGAATGCAGCACCGCGGCTCCCAGCCGGGCGAGCTCGAGCATCTCATCATAGCTTATCTCTTTCAATTTGGAGGGCTGGGCCACGATGCGCGGATCCGCGGTGTACACGCCGCCGACATCGGTGTAAATCTCGCAATCCCTGGTGCCGAGCACCGCGGCCAGAGCCACGGCGGAGGTATCGGAGCCGCCCCTTCCCAGGGTGGTGATATTCTCCTCGGTATCTATCCCCTGAAATCCGGCGACGATGACCGCCTTATTTTCTTTAAGGGACCTCGAAATTCTTTCGGTAGATATGCTTTCGATCTTCGCCCGGGTGAAATTCCCGTCGGTGAGAACCCTGATCTGGGACCCGGTATAGGATATCGCGTCGATTCCGATCTCGTGCAGGGCCATCGCGAGAAGCGAGATGGACACCTGCTCGCCGGTCGACAGGAGCATGTCCATCTCCCTGCTGCTCGGGGTTGCGGTGATCTTGGAGGCGAGGGCGATGAGCTCATCCGTGGTCTTGCCCATGGCGGACACCACCACCACGACCGAAAAGCCCTTCATCACGTAGCTTTTGATCCTGGCGGCAACCGCCTTGATCCGCTCGGGCGTGGCAACGCTCGTGCCGCCGTACTTCTGCACCATGATGTTCAAATTTGGCATAAGGTGTCCCCGAATCGAGATTCGGAGATTAATTAAGAAGGATCGCTGATGCGGTCAATTAAATTATTGAGGAGAGGGAAAAATAAATGAAATTATGGGAAATTAATACTCGTATTATTCAAGGGATCTTTTCCCGCTCCCCCTATGGATACCGTGACCGGATTGTTGGCATAGGGGGTAAATGCGCCGTCTGTGTAAAGCTGGCCGTATGTCGGCGCTCCACTGGATATGTACAGATCATAGCTCCCGGGCATCACATTCTCAATGCTGTAGGACTGGCCGGCTTCCACCCAGACCGCAAGCTGCGGGATCTTGAAACCGCCCACCTCTCTCGCGTATTCGTCCCATTCGGCGGTAAACGCCGGCGTTGTTGCGCCTGTTCCTCCGGCAGCACTCGAGCCGTCAAATGAAGCACAGTCAGGATCAGGCGGAGGATTATTGCTCCAGGATGTCGGGAACTTCTGGTTCCAGTCGTATTTGAACTTCTCCAGCCTGAGCAGATAGTCCAGATATGCTGATATTTCCTTGCCCAGGTATTGGCCCGGAGCCCGGGGCATGTTGCAGGGGTTGGCCTGCCGCAAATTGCCGGGCGCCGGGATCGTATAATTGGCTATAGACGCTGCGTTTGGAATGGCGATCACATGAGCAGCCACTCCGTTATTCGTGCCTCTTATAGAGCCGGCCAAGCCGGGAACGTACGAACGGGCGACTGTATGGAGATTGCCGCCAATGGTTGTCTCATCAGGCTGTACATCCTGAAGCCAGTCGGAAAAGCCATAGTAGTGTATATAGCCGAAAATATTATTATTTTTGTTTTCAACTTCAAACTTCTTGATGAAATTCTTAACAACGAAGCGTATCTCCAGCACGGTATAGGGATATTTTTTATTGAAGATCATGCCCACCGGCGTGTCCTCGAGGCCTATTATGATCGGAAAAACCCTGTTGTACAAATAGCTCTCATACCGGAGGGGATCATAAATGGAATACGCCTGAAACTGATTGAAATTAAAACCGGGAACCGGCCTTTCGGTAAAGGTATCCAGGTAGGTCAACGGGCTCCAGGTTGATTGCGGGAGCCACTTTATCGCACCGTCGAAGAGCATCTTGCGCACATATATCAACAGGGCCGGGTATTGCGTCGTGGGCACGTCGTTATTCTCGAGGATTACGCCGGTGCCGCTGAAAAAGGGCTCGCCGTCGCTTAAGCCCATGGCAAAGGTCTGGCGGATATTGGAGAACTTTTGTTGATGGCCTTTTACATCCAGAAGTCTGAGCTCGGATACGTCCAGCATGAAGGCCGAAGGGAATACGTCCCCTGCGGGGCTCTGGACGATAACAACAGAGTCGTCCTCCACAAGTGGGTCATTCGCTCTTAAAACAGGAATGTTCCATGGCTGGGGGCTGTTAGATTCATACGTGCCCTTGATAACCACTACGAGCCTGTTCGTCTCCAGCTCGCTCAGGAGCGGCATGTCCCCGCATCCGGCGGCCGACAAACAGAAGAGACTCGCGATAATTACCATCTGCTTGTATAATTTCATATTACAACCGCGCAAATATTAAGAATGATATGCTAAAATCTTGATGGTATTTGATAATCTCTTGCAAAGACGGTAAAAACCCCTTCCCTGACCTCTCCGACCTCTTCCTGCTCACCCCACTCCACCTTGGAGAGGGGTAAGCAGGAAGAGGCTAATTCCGCGGAAACCATCTCCTCTCTTCCAAGCTTAAATAGGAGAGGGTGCGCAGCGCGCGGGTGAGGTCAGTCTTTGCGAGAAATATTACCCAAAAGCTTAAAATCATATATTAAAATAAAGCTGGATGCCGGAATTCAGAATATGGCCTCCGTTTTTCGAGCCCTTGATAAAACCTTCGTAAATATAAAAATAGTCCATGCGCAGGCCGATATTGAATATCCTGCCTGCGGGGAATGATACCTCGAATCCGCACATGAATATCGGGTCCCAGTTACCCACATTGTCGGGCTTGATATGCACGTACCCTGCGCCCGCTCCTCCCTTGAACTGGAATCTTATCGGGAAATCAATGGGAAGCTGGAAAAGAAGATTCCCGTAAACCGGGATGAACTGGAGCTCGTTCACGCCCTGTGACTTAAACTGCTGATACGATGAATCCACGCCGAATTTTAAATACTGGTACGGAAAGGTGAACCGGGCGAAAATACCCCCGCCCAGCGCGGTCTCGACCCTGCTCGCGGTGGGTCCCAGCGGCGTTATAATCCCGCCCCAGCCCCCGATCTGAGGCCTTGAAAAATAATCCTTTCGTTCCCGGTACGCGAATGCATCCGTACAACAGAGCAGAATAAGAGCGCTGATTATCGCATAAATAATGCCAAGTCTCTTCATACACAACTGGTTTGGTGAGTGATTCGTGGTTATATATATTGTTAATATTTAATCTTAAAACAAGAACTAATACAACATTTGAAACTCATCGCCGGTAAAAAGTTACAGGCGCCAGACTGCACTGAATAAAAATCACGTATTTATGTCAATTAAATAATGCATTGTGATAATTAGACTTATTGCAAAACTCAAACGCGGACTCTCGGTCTTCAAGGCGGGGCTCGTACTCGACTCTCATGAGATACAGACCGTACGGGGGGGCGGTTAATCCGCTTAACTCGCGGTCACGGCCGGCGATGATTTCTTTTATCGATTCCGGATCGCTTTTCTTTTTGTTCATCTCAACCATCGTGCCGACGATTATCCTCACCATATGGTGCAGAAAAGCGTTTCCCGCGATGTCGATCATTATAAGGTCGCCGTCCTTCCGGATATCCACTTCTGTAATCCGCCGTACCGTGCTGACGTTCTTGGATTCGCTCTTTTTGCAAAAAGAGGAAAAATCCATTTCCCCGATAAGATGCCGGGCCGTTTCTATCAGGTATCCGCAATCAAGCCGCTCGTGCACCCACATCGCCCGGTACATCATGAAAGGCGTTCTCATCGGATTGTTATAGATGCAGTATCGATACCTGCGGCCCACGGCACTGAACCGGGCGTGGAACTCCTTATTTACCCGGTAGGCGTTCTTCACCGCTATGTCGCGGGGAAGGATGCCGTTCAAGCCGATGCAGATCTTCTGAAGATTCGCGTCCTCCGGCGCATCGCAATGAACCACCTGTCCCATTGCGTGGACGCCGGAATCGGTTCTCCCTGAAGCAGTGACCCTCGGGGCGACCTTTAACAGAATCCGTATCGCTTTTTCAATCTCTCCCTGTACCGTCCTGCCGCCCTTCTGGATCTGCCACCCGTTGAAGCCGCTCCCGTCATACTGCACAAGAAGCGCTATCCTTCCTTCAAGGATCCCGTTTCCTGGTTCCATTCTTCGATCATCGCATTAATTTTATCGTACAGATCGCGGGTCTTATCAAGCAGATCGCTCGGTCTGGTCTTCGATGTTTTGCCCGCGCCGAACAACCTGCTCAGGTATCGCTTGCACTTGGCGAAATTTTCCATTCTCTTGCGCGGATCCTGCTCCTTTGATCCGATCTTCACGGTCAGCACGGCGGTGAGATAGAGGATTCCCTCATATCCCCAGTTCTTGTCCGTATCCGGACCCATGTTGCCGACCGCATCAACCGGCTCTCCGCCGGTCTGCATTATGTCCAAAACCTTTACGTAGGTCTGGAACGCTTTTTTGTAAAAAAATTCCGATATTTTTTTATACGATGATGACGGATCATCAGCCGCAAGATCGCCGAAGAGCCAGGCTGCCCTGAGGGAAGAGAGGGCGATCTTGAAGGTCGGAGCCACCTTCTTGTTGCGGTAGCTGTAGCAGTCCACCGCGAGCAGGTAGGATGCCGCGCCGATCCTGAGTTCACGATCACCATTGAAATCGATCATGCCGAAAAATTTCTTGACGGCGCTTTTTCTGGCTGCGGTCAATTCCCGCAGCTTTTCTATCTCGCCGGGCAGGATGCTGTCAAAATCCTTCGGGTAAGCCGAATAATAACAGCTCGGGCACACGCTGACCACGTATGCGAGAGGGTATATCCTCCCGTATTTTTTACTCACATCATAATTCCTTCTCAGCTCGTCGCTCAATTTCCCGGCTATGAGCCTCCCCCCTCCCGACAGCATATCTTCCCGATGAAACTCAAATGAACATACCGGGCAGACGGAGCTGTTCTTCTGGCGGTAGGTTATTTTTAAATCCTTATCCATATGCTTCTCCAAAATCCGTCCCGAATCGTGACAACTTCACTGTGCAGATTGATTCAAAAAAAATCAATAAAAATTATATTCAGTCTAATACTCTTTAAAATACAGGATAATCTCCCCTCCGGTTGTGAGCCTTGATCCGGCCGCGGGGCTCTGGCCGTACACCATGCCGGAGCCGTGTATTGAATACTGGAGTGAAATCCGCCTCTTCATATCGATGAGCAGCGACAGCGCGTCAGGAAGCCGCATGCCGCTGAAATCGGGCATGGTTGCGCCGTCGAATGCCGCCTTCCGGCTCTGTTGAGCAGCCGGCTCCCGTGCCGGTATACGCTGCTTCTTCACGCCCCGGCTGATGAGGACCCGATCGATGATGCCGGAAAACACCGGCGTGGCGATCTGTCCGCCGGAGAGCTTATCTGCCGGATCGTCGATGACGACCAGTATGCACACGTCGGGCTCCGCACAGGGGGCCAGCCCGATGAAGGAGGAGAGCACCCGGTCGGAATAACCCTTTGCCCTGATGAACTTTTGCGAGGTGCCGGTCTTGCCGGCGACGCAGTAATAGGCCGAGCCTGCCCGCTGCCCGGTTCCGCCGGTCACCACGCCCCGCATCATCTTTATTGCCTTCGCGCTTATGCTCCTGCTCACGACCCTTCCCCTCTTCCTCGGTACAAACCTCCGGATGAAGGCACCGTCCCGGTCCTGTATCGATTCAATTATCGCGGGGGCGATATAGACGCCGCCGTTCGCTATGGCGCAAAATGCGGCAATAAGCTGAAGGGAGGTCACTGAAATCTCCTGCCCGATCGACATTGAATATTTCGACAACCCCGACCACTCGTCCAACTCCCGCACTATTCCCTCGGATTCGGCCGGGAGCTCCACGCCGGTTTTCCGGCCGAATCCGAATCTGGCGAGAGTATCGGAGAATTCCTTCTTCGTAACGGCCTTCATCGCCTCGATAACCCCCACATTGCAGGAATGCCGGATGATATCATTCATGGTGATCCTGCCGTGTACGCCGGTACAGTTGATCCGCACATCGGCGATATCTATAAATCCCTTGCAGGTATAGTAATTATTCACTATCGCCGGATGATGCTCGAGCATCGAAATCAGGGAGATGATCTTCATCGTGGAACCGGGCTCAAACGAATCTATGACGGAAAAATTTCTCAGTGAAAATGAGGGATAGCTGTAGTAAAAATTGGGATTAAAGGCGGGATATTTTGCGAGCGCCAGTATACGCCCGGTGTTTACTTCAACCACGACCACCGCGCCCTGCCGGGCGCGGTAGGTGCCGACGGCTTTCTTGATCTCCTGTTCGGCGCAATACTGTATGTACCGGTCCAGGGTGAGCGAGATAGTGTATCCGAAGCCGTCGCCGTTGCCCGTGGGATTCGAGCCGTGCCGCCGGCCGGAGAGGAGGTCGTCGAAACCGTACTCAATCCCGGCAAGGCCGCTGTTATCGATCCCCACGAATCCGACGATATTCGCCGCCAGCGTTTCATGGGGGTAGACCCGCTGGTATTCCTTTTTAAAATAGAGGCCCGTAATGCCGATTTTCCTGATCCGGTCGGCAAGCGCGTCGTCCAGCTTGCGCCGTATCCATATAAAACGCTTTTTCTTTTTTAATTTCTGCGTAATTGTATCCGCAGGCATCCGGAGGAGGGAGGATAAAGCCTGAGCCGCGCGTTCAGGATTCTCGATCTCCTCGGGATTAGCGAAGAGGGAGCTCTTCTCAACGGAGAGCGCCAGGATATATCCGTTTCTGTCCTTAATGGAACCCCGATGCGTATGAATTTTTTTATCTTCCGATAGAATAATTCTCGTGGAGAAATTAAGGGTGACAAGCCGTATGATAAACAGGAATGTTAAAACCCCAAAAGCAAGACCGGTAAGAAAGACACGCCGTTTAAAAACAGATTGATTCATACAGAACGCAGCGTATTCGTTTTCGCGGCTCCTCCAAAATACTTAGCACCGGCCGCGGGACCGCCGGCGGCAGTCAGCGTATCAGGCCGAATCTGGAAAAGTCAAAATGTAAAATCTGGCTGGTGTTCCAATACAGGAAAAACGCCTTTCCTTTAATCCGATAGATGTCAAGATACCCGAAATAGCGGCTGTCCTGGGAATTCTCGCGGTTATCGCCCATGACGACGACTTTTCCGGGAGGCACGATACCCTGAATCTCGTTGCTCTTGTCCGGCACAAAATTAAAGGTCCGGGTAGCCCCTTTCACGTATGGCTCCTCCATGGCTTTACCGTTTATATAGACCCTGCCGTTCTTGATTGTAAAATCATCGCCCGGCACTGCAATGCACCGCTTGATGTAATCCTTATCCTCGTCATGGGGGGGTCTGAAAATCACTATGTCTCCTCTCCGTATATTCCGGATTCCCAGGAACCAGAGATGCAGCGGCTTTTTCATGAACATCATCTCGGGAATAATGGGGCCGTAGGTGATTTTCTCCACAAAGAGGTGGTCCCCGACTTTGAGCGTATCCTCCATGGAGCCGGTGGGGATATAATACGCCTGGATGGCGTATTGGATGATATGGACTGCCAGGACCAGAGCCACCACAATGGCGTCAACGAAGTCCCAGATCTTCTTGTAAATGAGGGTCCGCCGGGGAGCCATGTCCTGGAATAAGGAAACCAGACTTGCGCGCTCCTGGTCAGGGAGAAGAGCCAGAGGGAAGGAGAGTTTGTCGTATTTCTGCCGTATGAGCAGATTCCCGAGTAAATTCTTTTCTAAATAGCTTATATCGGCGACGGGAATCCTCTTTGCGCCGGATTTATCCTCTACCGTGACGCTTTCGGCAGTGACCAGGATCGATCCGCCCCGGAACCTGATATACTTCACGCTGTTATTCACAAACCGCACGAGGAACAGGGCGGCGGCAAAACCGCCGATAAAATATATCGGGATGCTGGGAGTCTTCACAAAAGGGATCGCCACGGCAATGAACAGGGCAGAATACACGAACAGGATCAGATATCCGATCTGTTTTAAAAAAAATTTGACGCTCTCCTTGCCCGCAATGATTGTAAACTTGGAATCCTCAAGAATTGAACCGTCGAACCGGAGAAACTGAACCATGAATATGCTCCTTTACATCGGGCCAAAGACCGTGTGCAATATATAGTATTACTTCGTATTTTTTGCGTGCTTAGCGTAAATTTTCCAAAAGGGTGCAGGGGCGAAGCCCCTGCAAAAGCCCCCGCAGGGGCCTCCCCTGCGACAGTTGGGTTGAGGGCGAAGCCCTCATTATGCTTTTAATACCGTCATCGCGAGCGAAGCGCGGCGATCTGCTCATAAAATGTATTGCATTTATAACAGCGCGTATATAAAATAGGCCGAACTATGTCCACAACTTTTTTTATATGAAAGAAATAAGCGAAACCATAAAGAAAATGTCCGCCGAGGAGCTTCAAAACCTGGCAGCCCGGCTTAAGCTCAAAACCAAATCGAAGAAGGACCTGATAGGAACGTTGCTCACGGTGACCGGGTTGGATGCCCTTCTTAAGAATTTTGACACGAACAGCCTCAGGGTTCTCAAAGCTGTGTACGCCTCTCCTGAGGGAATCACCTTCGCGCAGATACAGAAGGAGCTCAAAATAGAAATCCAGATTATTGAAAAAATAACCGGCGATCTCGCGCGGAATCTGCTCATCTACCTCATAAAAAACCGCCAGATGCTCAACACCAAGCAGGACAAGGCGTACGGGATCTCCGAAATCGGGGAATTACTCCACCTGACGGATCCGAGAGCCTTGATGGACAGGCTCCATAAAAATTTCCTGAATCTTGAGATGCAGAAACAGATTCATGACCCGAATAAAATCATGCGGGACAAGGACATACGAGAATTACTACAATTCATGGCGGAATCGGGATGTATCGTATCCCTCGATGCAGCGAAGGAAAAACTCCCGCTCCGATTCGCCGACAAAATATTATCATCCCTGCTGCATCAAAACATGATATACCTGTATCACGCGTATCAGCCTGAATTCAACACCTTCCTTATTTTAAGCGAGAAGATAGGCCCCTCTATAGCCGGGATCCCGTATCATGTCCCCGACCGGAAGCATATCCAGGTGCGCAACCGCTATTATCTATTGAACAATCTCCTGCACGCGTACGACGTCATATCCACGTTCGGATTGTTTCTCACAAAACAGATGGAATTCAGGAAAATCGACATACGGAGAATAGCGGATTCCATGCTTCCTCTAAAAGATGTCGACGGCAATGACCTCCCTTCAGAAAATCTGGCCCAGCTTTCCATGTTTCTCCTCAACAGGCTCAAGTGCCTGAAACTGAACAAGGACATAGCCGGCATATCCCTTGCGGAGCTGCGGGACGACCCGGAGCAGCCCTTTGCGCTTTTGATTAGAATTCTGAAATGCGTGGATGATTCCCCCGCCGATGACCCGTCTTTTGCGCCGCCTTTCGACATGCCGTCTTATGAGTTCAGTAAAACAATAATCAAGCTGCTCCATAAGATGAAATCGGTCTTCTACCGCCACGCGATGATCGCCCTGCTCACCAAGTCCATCTCGGAAAAGGATGAGCGATCATACGCAGGCAGCATCATGTATATCAATGATGAGACGGAACGTATCTGGACGGCAATGAATTTTCTATGCATCGCGGGCGTTATCGACGTCACCGCGGACAAGATAACCCTGTCCGATATCGGCAGGCACCTGGCGAATCACATGCTCAAAGCGCATGCGGCGGAACATACAGAGCCCATACGGAAAAGCATTTACATAAATCCCGATTTCACGCTCGTGCTACCGACCCAGGAAATCGCCTCGGACACGCTCTATCACCTAATGACCCACACGGATATCGTGAAGAATGACCTCATACTCAATGCGGTCATCACCCGGTCATCCATCGTGAGGGCACAAAAGCGGGGGATGTCGCTCGCCACCTTCCTCATGACACTGGAATCGAATTCCAAAAACGATCTGCCGCAGAATCTTGATTTCCTGTTGCGCGAGTGGTCGAATCAGACTATCATGGTAAAAATCTCCCATACCATACTCCTGAAGACGAGCCATTCGGAATTCATCGATGAGCTGCTCCTCGGCATCGCCAAAGACGGCATTGTTGAACGGATCTCCGGTACGCACGCGCTCATAAGAAAAGATTATATCGATGAAATTATCAAGATAGCGAGGAAAAAAGACGCGGTCATATCGCTCTTCAACGAGCTGGAAGAAGAAAACTGATCCGCCGGACTACAGCTAATCCTTTGTCACTTCGATGACGTTTTTTACTTTCCAGCTCATGTACTGCTGCAGGGCTTTTATGGTGCTCTCCCTGACGAAAAAGAGCTTGTCGTTCAACTTCACCAGCGCGCCCCGGTAATGGGTATACTTCAACTGATGATCGATCCATCCCAGCAATTCGACCTTCTTCCAGTTAGTCGTTGTCCGGAGGACCGGGAGCTTGCTTAAATAGAGTTCGCGTATCTTGCCGTTCTGCACGGCATCAGCTAATATTGATTCCCATTCCATATTTTTCTAGCGCAGACCAGGTTTAGAATCGTTCATATGCCGGATATTCATTCTCTATGATTCGGAAAACGGCGGTGCCTTACCGCCCGCCGCCCAATTTTGCCCGTAACTCCTTGTTCTCGGAAACGAGCCGCTTGATCTCCTCGGACAACTGCCGGTTATGATCCTTGAGCCGTGAGATCTCCTTATGAAGCTCGATAATCTCGCTCCGTGAGAGCTCTTCAACCTGCTCCCTGGCGGTTATTATCTTTTGGGCATCATACAACTCCTTGGCCCCGTAGTCGATAACCGACTCCTGCGCGTGAATCACCTTGTGGGCGTCCATAAGCTCCTTGCGGCGAAGATCGGAAAGCATCTCCTCAGCCTTGATCCGATCCTGCATGTTGAACATATCCATCTGCCGCAGAAGGGTGAAGTCGCGAATCGCCGTGCTCAGATTCGACTGCTCCTTCATGAGGTTTTTTTCATAATTCAAGATTTTCTCAAAAGCGGCCTTCTCCTTGTCCGACTCGAACACGTTCTTCCGGTTAATGTCCATAAGCCCCTCATACGCTTCGATTCTCGTTTCCGCTTCTCTTGAGATGAACCTCATTATCTCGCGGTAGCGCTCGACAATGATCGTTTTTTCCAGAAGAAGCATGAATTCCCGTCGGTTCACCGGCCGGTTAAGGAGTTCCAGATGCATCAGGTTATAACTGAGATTAGTGATTTCCTTTATTTGATTTTTTTTAATCATTAAAAATTTCAAAGAGCTCTGGACCCGCGCGTCTTTTGATATCTGATCAATCAATCTCGCCGGCCCGATATCCAATAGGTCGAATATAAAAATATTGATATCGTCCTCTACGATATTGGCATGATCCAGTCGATAACCCGAAATCAGGTTGAGGGACAGCCCGAGGCCGGTTATGGCGTTTATCAGCTTCGTGCCGGTTTCGTTATCGGTTAAATACCATACGGTAACCTGCTCCATTGTTATATCCCTTGGTACTATAGTAATTTGAAATACAATCCATAGAACAGAAAAATTACAACCATTTTTTTGGATTATCGAAGGAGACACTTCCTTTAAAAAAGTATCTCTACAATCTCTTCTATCTTCTTAATCCCCCTAAAAAACCTCAAGAACTATAGCACCTGCTTTATTATTTCTTTTAATAATGACGTCTGATTCCGTGGTGCCCGTGAGCCTTATGTCCGAGGACCTGAGTTTCCGGAAATCACTCCCATCCAGAAAATCCCGGAGCAGTTCTATCTTGTCGTCCAGTTCTCCTTCCAGATCATCTGTTTTAAAATAGGTTTCCATCAGCCGGTTAAATTCGCTCCGCGCCTCGGTTTCAATGCATCTGTTTTTAAGATGCAGGTTGACTATAACCTCCATGTTCATTGCCTCGCATACGATATATCCCACAAGAATCGGGTGCCTCGTTGACAACGTAAGGAAGTACTTACAATTTTTCCAGTGTTAATTTTTAAAAAATATGCATTTATTATTATATTCCCTCGCTGCCTTCAGCAGCGGGGGAGTGAATTATTTTTCGGGTAAAACTAATGCGCTCACATTTTTTAAGACCCCCCTGTCCCCTCTAATCATTACTCACATCTTTAAATCAAGCCTCACGGCCCCCTAAATCCCCCGGAGGGGGACTTGGAGATTATGTATTATTATGAAGAAATATATTGAA
>Ga0154758_165_pt1 | contig 54826 bp, 46 predicted proteins | sample Rifle2008BG16ft_FD_105766 | JGI IMG/M metagenome (GOLD analysis project Ga0154758, IMG submission 105766) | Spirochaetes bacterium RBG_16_49_21
AGCTCGCCGTCTTTTCGCACCATGGGCGTACGCAGGCGTTTGGGGTGATTGATATAGTCGTTGCCATAGTGCCCTCGCACACACAGGGTCATGCCGTTTATGGAGCCGTTTACTCCGGGAAAGGCTCCGGTAACCTGGTTCTGTGAGACGCCAAGCCGGATGGAGCATCCGCATCCGCAGAAGGAGCAGGTCGTGACCGTCTGCGCAGCCGAGGTGCCCCGGTGCCGCTTATCCTTTTCAAACAGGGCCCCGGTGGGGCACATTTCAACGCAGGTGCCGCAGAAGGTGCATTCCGAGGTCTCCAGCGCTCCGTCGGCCAGTGTGGCGGGCTTGGCCTCAAACCCCCGATGCAGGTAATCAATAGCGCCCTCGACCACCAGTTCGTGATCGGCCCTGATGCACTTGGCGCAGAGGATACATTTTGAGAGGTCCCTCAGTATGAACGGGTTCAGCTCCTGTGTACCGGTGTAGATGGGCATGGGATAATATTCTATAAGCCCGACGCCGAGGTCGGCGGCAACCTGGCGGAGTTTGCACCTGTTTCCCTTTTCGCAGAGTATGCATGATTCAGGATGGCTCGCGATCATCAGTTTTACGACAACCCTTCTGGCATTGATTACCTTTTCTGAATCTGTTCTAATAGTCATTCCTTCAGCTATAGGGGTCACGCAGGATGCCAGAAGGCTGCCCCTTTTTTCGTCTTCGACAAGGCATATTCTACAAGAACCGTATGATTCGAGGCAGGGGTCATAGCAGAGCGTGGGTATGGGGATGCCGAAATTCCGTGAAACTTCAAGAATGGTGGAACCCGGCTGTCCCCTGATCGGATGACCATTTATTGTAAGTGAGATTGTATCCACAGAAGCGCTCCCTATTTATTCAAAAAATATATATTATCGTAAATGTGTATAAAAAGCAACCAATTAAAAAGTAAAATTAAATTTTATTTGGGGTAATGTACTAATTAAGCGTAACTCTCTGTCATTGCGAGTGAAGCGAAGCAATCTGCGTTTTATTCCATAAATATCATTATTTACAAGTAATTCCTGCGCTATAATTCAGTATATAATGCATTAATAGATTGCTTCGTCGCAGTGCTCCTCGCAATGACAAATTTTACGTTAAATTAATACACGACTTTATTTGGGGGATATTAATCAGAGTAAATTGCCGGCTTTGCCGGTGGTTGGACGACTATGAAATCAGATCATTATTTTTTGATTCTGACGATAAAATCCTCACCACCTCCGGCATATGTTCCCTGCTTCTTTTTAGCTTTTTCCCGATCAATACTATGAGAATAAGTGTTATCGTAAAAGCGGTGACCGCTGAAAGGAGCGCGGCCAGTTCCGGGTCGACCCGGTAGCGCGGTCCCAGTTTCATTCCGATTATTGCACCACAGAGGAGAGCGATTGCGGGAAACATATAGAAGATAAACGCGATTCCGAGGAGCGACTTGGTTTTAATTTTTATTAACACCCTGTCGCCTGCATGCGCGCCGGCGGTATTAAATGACTCCGCCTCTATTTCCTTATCGCCGCCGAGGGTATGGCAGGCATCTTTGCTGTTGCAATGATCGCACATGGTGCTCTGATGAATCAGCACCCACGCTTTTTCGCCCTCTACTTTGACTACCGTTCCTTCTTCAGTGTTCATAATTATCAGATTTGCCGCAATACTCAACAATCAATGATTGTTACCCCTTTTCATACCCAATCATTAATATCAACTCTTATTTATGAGAAATGTAATTGACTTTATGATTAGGTTTAATGAAATATCCAAGTGCTAATGCCCTCACCCCCCGACCCCTGCCGAACAGGACGTTCCAATGGCAAGCTTGATTGGGCCTTCCTGGCCCCTGCTTGTAGGCGAACCTCCTGTTCGCACCCGGCGGAGCCAGGAGGGCGGAAGCCGGCTTGAAGTTTAATCTCTAAAAGTTATATTTCGAGAGGGATCGTGTATGAAAAAAAAGAAGCTTATTGTGGCCATTGACGATGATCCGGAGATATTGCAATTCATAAAAATTACGCTGGAGGCCAGGGATCATGAGGTGAAAACAGCCCTCAGCGGCAAGGAGGGCCTTGAGTTGCTTCAGGACTGCAAGCCGGATCTCATACTCTGCGATTTGATGATGGAGCGAATCGACACGGGTGCGGGCGTCGCTACGCAGATCAGGATGAAGGATAAGAGCGTCCCTATTTATCTGATGAGCAGTGTTGGGGAGAGCATGGCCAGGAATGTTGACATTCATGAGCTCGGCTTCAACGGATTGCTCCAGAAACCGGTGAGCATTGACGATCTCATTATGCATGTAAACCGTGCATTGAGGATCGGGTGATACATAATCATTAAAGTCCTCATTTATTGATTAAAGAACTCCCTGATATGATTCAAGATCAATGGATTGGTTATACTCACCTCCTCTAACTCTGCTTTAATCTCTCTGGTGTTGATCTCTGCCGGTTCGCCGCCCGTATTTGTCCGTAGTATAAAATCGACCCGGGGATTGCCCATGATGAGTGTCGCCATTGTCGAACCGAGATCGCCGATCGGTTTTCGGTCAATATGGCTTAGCCTGAAGGCGGCTGTTATCTCCGTTCCCGCGCCGGGTTTTGATGTAATTTTCAGATTGCCGTGAGCCTCACGGGCCGCCTGCTCCAGGAGGGAGATTCCCATGCCGACCCTTCTGGTCGTCCTCGTTGTAGTAAAGGGATCCCGGGCTTTTTTAAGAAGGCTTTTGGCCATCCCCTTTCCATTATCCCTTATGGATAACGTCAGCAGATCATGTGCCGTGTCTTCAAAAAGGTTTATTTCAATCAGTGTCGCTCCGGCCTGTGTTGAATTCTCGACAATATCCAGGATGTGAAGGGAGATATCTTTCATTATGTCATACTAAATTATTCATTTTCTTTAATTTTCCGGCCGTCTGTCCCGGTCAATGCCATTCGAACTTCATCGAAATTTAATCCTGCAAGAAGAAATTTCGTTGATGCGCTCCCGATATCCGGTAACTCATGTGAATCCGATGATGTAATGAAAGGATATCTTTCATATTCGCTGAAACGTGCGTGCGCCCGATCTATGTCCGTATATCTCGATATCTCAATCCCGTCGATTGGCATGCCGGCAGGGATGAATCCGAGCTGGCCGATGACGCTGTTGACCTCCCGGTCAATATGAGAGAAAATAGCGATTCCATTATGCCGGTGTATGCAATCGATAGTCCGGTTTACATCGAGCGAGGTAGAGCCGATAAGAAGCCTTTTATTGAATCCCTCAACCTCGTCGTATTCATTGGCTATAACCTGCATGCCGAATAGTTTTTCATCGTTTTCGCCGGGCATGAGATGTTCGAATACTATATCCTGCATCTGCAGGGCGGTTTGGCATGATTCAAACAGGCCTAAAAGATGCACCTCTTCCGCTGTTGTTATTTCAATTCCCGGAATAACGTATAGTCCGGTCCCCCGTGCTGCGGCGGTAACCGCCGCTACATTTTCGGCGCTGTTGTGATCCGTAATGGCAATTATGGATAAACCCATTGTAATGGATTGCCGAACAATCTTAATCGGTGTCATGTCAAGATCGGCACAGGGGGAAAGACATGTGTGGATGTGAATATCTGCGGAAACAGTCTGAAGCACGACGGTTACCTGTCTCCTTGACCGCGCCGTTATGGATCAATTTCCTTTAATGCCCAGTTCGTAAAGTTTGCCGACAATTTCAAATGTGGATAATTTAGTCGTCATTATCGGAATATTCTCCTCATTTGCCTTAGCCAGCGTGCCCTCTTCGGGTACTCTGTTGTTAACAAGAATAATGCCGGCCAAATTTTTTAAAACCGCCACCGCGACTATGTTACTGTGCGTTTGCAGGGTAGTCCATATATTGCCGTCTTTGGCATTCGCCATGACGTCGCTCAGAAGATCGCTGGAATACCCGCCCGTTACATCGCGGTTTAGATTTTCATTTTGAGTCTTCAATTCGAATCCGCATTGTTTAATAATTTCTTGCAGCTTCATCATCTTCTCCGATAAATATTTCAATCTTTAATGTTGTTCCGACGCCGACCTTGGATTGCATATCCATTTTGTCGGCGCACTTTTTTATGTTCGGAAGGCCCATGCCTGCGCCGAACCCCAGCTCTTTGACCCATGATTCAGAGGTTGTGAATCCCGGCTGCATCGCTTTCTCAATATCATCTATGCCGGGTCCATTATCCGTCACCTTTATCGATATTTTATCTTCGGTAATGTTGTACAGCATTGAACCGCCGCCGGTGTAGATGACCACATTCATTTCAGCCTCATACGACGCGATGGCAACACGCTGGATAATATCCGGCCGTATTCCCAGTCGCTTGAGGTTTTTTTTCATGGTGGTTGAAGCCTTGCCGGCATTATCGAAATCCTTGCCGGCAATTTTAAATTTGAGCGAAACGTTCTTTTGATCGGCGGTGATATCACCAAAAAAGTGGCTCGCCCGATACTGGCGGATTTCCTCGTCTTGATATTCCATTGCGAGCCTGTTTAATGTTCCATTAATTATGACGCCTCTGGTTATGATTCCGACAAGTTTGCCGCTCTCTCTTTCGAGGACCGGAAAGCGCCCGAAACCGAACTGATCGAATTTTTTTACGGCGTGCATCAATGGCTGATCGGCGTACAGGCACTGCAGATTTTTCGACATTATATCTTCGATAGAGCAGTCCCGGCCGCCGTCGCTCAGCCACTTGATCAGATCTTCAATGCTGATTATTCCGACGAGGGTGCCGTCATTAACCACCGGGACGCCGGATATCCGGTGTTTCTGCAGAGTTCTTTGTAAAACACTCATCTTATCCTTAGGGCCGATGGTGATTATATCCCTTCTCATGACATCGGATAGTTTCAACTCAAAAAGGATTTCAACGGTTTTATCGAATTTCGTTTCCATTGCTATTAAAATAGAGATACTCAAAATTTACCGGCCGCAGAAGTCTTTGTATTTCCTTATTATACCGTAATCCGTTGGCAATAAGCAAGCAATTTTTTTGTTGAGAAGAGCAGGCTGAAATTTTTTTAATTTATTTCTTGACAATAATTTATGTTTACATTAGGCGTTCATAATCCGGGGAGCATTTTTTATTATTATATTTTTTTATTTTCTGAATTCAAAACCACGGTTTATAAAATACCTGCTTATTTATGCGTAATGGCTTTGTTGGATCATTTTGTGATAAGCTTCCATGGATGGCGGTTGAGCCGCTCACCTGAGGCGAGGATTGTGTTTATCCATTTTTATGTAGTATATTCAATTTTTCTGCTTTTTATATAAAAGACAGCGTACGACGCCATAATAAAACGACGATATGCCGCGTAATTTTCAGTGATGTATATGAATAAAGTGAATACCTGGTATACAATAATAAAAAAATCCATCCCCTTTATAATTATTATCATTTTTGCAATAATAGGCATTATCGGATATTCCTTTGAAAGCTCGACAACCCCCATACGGGTATTATTTAAGTCCACGGGGGGGTATGTAATCTTCGCGCACCAGGCCCACGTTAAGGATTATGATTTGGGTAAATGCCAGGACTGCCATCACAACATGGCGTCGCCCGGGTCGGTAGCCGCATGGAAGTGCACGGTATGCCACAATGAAGGTTCCGAGTATGCAAACATCTGTGAAGTCCGGGCGCCGCACCGGCAGTGCGTTGGCGCCCAATGCGTAGAATGTCACACTAAAATGGGCAGGGACCCCAAGGATTGTTCATTCTGTCATAAACTGTAGGTGAATATCAGACTTGTTGTAAAATTATAATAATATATATTTCCCCCGCCGCCGAAGGCGGCGGGGGAAATTAAACCTTAAAATTTTAAAAAGATCAGCGCATGAATATACGGTCAATTTTCGGTTTTTTACCTCCCCGGTTACTCTATTCGTACACAGAGCTTCCCGTTATGGATGTTTCTCTGCCGAAGCAATCGGTGCTTCTCATAAAAAAGAGCGCAAACGGGGAAGGCATGCCGGCTCTTTCTTCCGGCGAATCGATAAAAACAGGCGGGAAGATCTCCGATGCGGAAGGAAAGCTCCTGGCCTATTCCCCGGTAACCGGCACGGTTGCCGAGATATATAATTTGCCGCGTGTCGACGGGGATTTTACCGCCGTTGACGTCAATACGTCTGAAAATGATGTATGGGACGAGAATTGCAGGGGGATTGATAATTACTTCGACCGGGAGCCCGGCGCCCTTGTTTCCCTTCTGTGCGATTCCGGTTTTGCTCTGGATATCCGAAAGGATGAGAGGCCGGATGCGGTAATCCTCAATTGCCTTGAAAGCGATCTCCTCGTTTCAATCAACCGGAATGTTCTTGCCGAATACGGCGATACCATCAGGAGGGGCCTGAGGCTTTTAAAAAGGATTTCAGGCTCTGACATCGTTATCATAGCTGTTCCCGGCGATCTGCGCGATTTCGCAGAGAAGGTCGCGGTCGATGGGAGCGAAAGAATAGCCGTGGTGGATCTGCTGAAACCGCTCTATCCCTTCGGCATGAAGGAGATCATTCCGAGGGCCCTGTCGCGCAAGGGGATCCGGCGACCGCTTGTAATTACACCCGAATACCTTAATTCGATTATCGTGTTCCTTGAGCACGGCTCGCCTCCCGTTCATAAGTTCATCACGCTTATTGACCGGAATAACGTGCGGATCAACATGAAGGTGCGGATCGGCACCCCGATATCGCATATTTTGCGGGAAGGAAATATCAAGATAAGCGAGCTTGACAAGCTCGTCCTGGGCGGAACCATGCGGGGGAAATCATCCTTCCACGCCGAGTTCCCCGTAACCGCGGATATTGACGCGATAATGGTCCAGGACAGGGATGCGGTCGTGACCCTGGGAAATGAAGCCTGCGTCAACTGCGGAAAATGCATCGGCGTCTGCCCGAACAAGCTGCAGCCGCATCTCCTGGCCCGTTACTCTGAGTTTTCTCTGTTCGAGCGATGCAGGGATTATGATATCGATTACTGCATTGAATGCGGATTATGCGCCTATGTATGCACCTCACGAAGGGCGCTTGTCCATTATATAGTCTTTGCCAAGAAAGAGCTGGCAAAAATGGCAAAGGAAGGGGATCACGCCATTGAAAGTGACAATATTGGAGAAGGGTTGGCATGCCATCCAGTGAAATAAAATATCGTAATCTGGTTATTTCGTCGGCCCCTCATATTCATGAGGGGAGAAGTTACTCCGGGGCAATGTATACCTTTATCATCGCCCTGCTTCCGGCAGTGATTTTCGCGATCAGCCGCTACGGCATGGATGCGGCCCGGGTCATTGCGGTGTCGATTGCATCGGCGATGGCCAGCGAGTATATCATACAAAAATTATTCAGGAAGCCGGTTGCCATCAATGACGGGAACGCCCTGCTGATGGGGCTCCTCATGGCCTTCATACTGCCTCCCAGCGTTCCCTGGTGGCTTATCGTCGTGGGCTGCTTTTTTTCCATACTCGTGGGCAAGCAGATTTTCGGGGGCAGGGGCGGCAACACCTTCCACCCGGTGCTTCTGGGGTGGGTGACGCTCAGGTTTTCATGGGCCGATTACATTAATTATAGTTACGGAGCGATAAACTACACCCTCAATTTTTCCGTGGAGTACCCGCTGCACGTATTGAAAAAATCGGGCGCCGCGGCTGTATCGGGGCTTAATTATTTGGATCTATTTTTGGGCAATCAGGTCGGCGGAACGGGGGCTTCGGCCGTGTTATTGATTCTCATCGGCGGCCTTTTCCTTATCGCGCGCGGAGTCATCTCCTGGAGAATACCCTTCTCATATCTTGCCGGCGTTGCCGCCACCGCCTCGGTTTTCTGGCTGGCCGACAGCGCTAAATACGCGGATCCCCTTTTTCATATTGTCGTGGGGAATGTCATGATCGGGGCGTTCTTTTTCGCGACCGATTATTCAAGTTCGCCTGCCAATAAAACAGCCATGCTCATCTTCGGCTTCGGATGCGGTCTGTTTACCGTCCTTTTCAGGATATTGAGCAATAATCCGAATGGAGTATTTTTCGCCATACTTTTTATGAATATCCTGTTTCCGTTGCTGGATAAAATCAGGCCGGCGGTTCCGGGAAAAGTAATGAAGGAAGCATAAGGGGCCATGAAGGAATATATAGAATATATAAAAATGATCGTTGTATTATCGACAATCAGCGCGGTATGCGGATTCGGGCTTGCTGCAATCAGCGCCTTTACCAAAGAGCGCATTGAGGAGCAGAAGCTCCTCAATGTCGAGGGTCCTACGGTCAAAAAAATATTGGCCGGCTCGACCAACGACCTCATCAAGGACAGAAAAGAGATAGTCATAAACAAGCAGAAATATATCGTCTTTATCGGGAAGAAGAACGGCGCGCCATGGGCGCTGGCCTATACAACGGACGGCACCGGTTTCGGCGGGGAAATGAGCGTCATGATCGGATTCGATCTTATCAATGATACTCTTGCCGGTGTCGGAATCACCTCCCATAAGGAGACCCCGGGCGTGGGCTCACGGGTAACTGAAGATTCTTTCACCAAAACATTCAAGGACAAGGGACTGAATGCGGTTTTCAAAATAAAGGCGGACGGCGGCGTGATCGACGCGGTAACCGGCGCGACCGTATCATCCAGAGGGGTATGCGGGGCCGTGCAGAAGGGAGTGCCCCTTTATCAAGACATCAAGAAACAGGTTTTAAAGTAGGGGGAGAAGGAAATGGCGTCAATTGCTCAAGAGTTTACGAAGGGTTTCTGGAAGGAGATTCCCCCTTTCCGGCTTGTTCTGGGGATCTGCGCCGCCCTGGCGGTGACCAAATCGTTAGTAGACGGCTTTGGCATGGGGATTGCCTTAATATTCGTGCTGGTCTGCTCGAATATTATCATCTCAATGCTCAGGAAGGTGATCCCGAAAAAGGTCCGCCTCGCGTGCTATATCGTCATTATTGCGACATTTGTCGTTATTGTGGAATTGATTACCCAGGCTTACGTGTACAGCTTGTACGAAGCATTGGGCATATTTATCCCCCTCATCGTGGTAAACTGCATCATCCTTGGGAGAGCTGAGGCATTCGCCTCGAAGAAGTCCGTGCTCCGCTCGGCGTTGGACGGCCTGGGAATAGGTGCCGGATACACGCTGGCTCTTGTATTCCTCGGCGCGCTTCGTGAAATTCTGGGGAGGGGCACCCTGTTCGCGGGGAGCCAGTACGTTATTAACCTATTCGGGCCGTCGTTCAAGCCGTATGCCTTTATGGTCGAGGCCCCGGGAGCCTTTGTCTGCCTCGGTCTTTTACTGGGAATTATGAACGTGTTAGGAGATTAATGATGGAATATGTAGTACTCGTAATTACCGCCATTCTGATAAAGAATATCCTCCTGGCTGAATACCTGGGCAACTGCCCGTTCATCGGGACTTCGAAGAAGATGAGCACCGCAATCGGGATGGGAATGGCGGTCATTTTTACCATAGCCCTTGCCGGCGCCCTCACCTGGGCCATTCAGAAGTATGCGCTTAATCCCCTGAATCTCGGCTACCTGCAGACGATCGTTTTTATTCTGGTCATCGCCGCGCTGGTTCAGCTCGTGGAGTTTTTCCTGAAAAAATCCGTCCCTCCGCTGTACAAGGCGCTGGGCATATTCCTTCCCCTGATTACGACGAACTGCGCGGTGCTCGGCATCGCCGTCCTGAATATTCGGCGGGATTATAATTTTTTAGAGATGCTGGTATTTTCAATAGCGGGCTCCACGGGTTTTTCACTGGCTCTTATTCTCATGACGGGTATACGGGAGCGCTATGAGATAACGGATATTCCGCGTCCCCTGCAGGGCACGGCGATCAGCCTTATTACCGCCGGTCTGATGGCGATGGCGTTCCTGGGCTTCTCGGGCGTTGACACCGCGCTGAAGGCATTGCAGTGATTGTAAGGATATATTGATATGCTGACGACAACATTATTTCTTCTCGGTCTCGGATTCGGCTCTGCGGTCATGCTGGCGATCGCGTCAAAGGTATTTTACGTGTGGGAGGACCCTAAAGTAGCGGTGGTTGAAGAAACGCTCCTCGGCGCCAACTGCGGCGGGTGCGGCTATCCGGGATGTTCCGCTGCTGCCGCTGCCCTGGTTGCCGGAAAGGCCGGGGCGAACGTGTGCGTGGCAGGCGGGTATGAGGTCGCCCTGAAGATCGCAGCGATTATGGGACAGGAGGTCGAGCTAAAGGAGCCGGAGATCGCCTATTCGAGCTGTCGCTATAACCTGGTGGAGGCCGATACCCGTTTCATTTATTCCGGCGTGCACGATTGCCGCGCAGCCGCCCTGTACGGTGGCGGGCCCAAGGAATGCCCCATCGGGTGCATCGGGATGGGCACCTGTTATCGCGCCTGTCCCTTCGGCGCCATATCCATGAGCGATTACGGCCTGCCCGTGTTTGACCGGAAGAAGTGCAGAAGCTGCGGCATCTGCGTCGAGGTCTGCCCCAAGGATATCATCTATCTTTCATCCACAACCACCCGCATGACCGGCGACTTCCGTACCGATGAATGCACAACTCCCTGCCAGCGGGCGTGTCCGAGCGGCATCAATATACCGGCTTATATCAGGCAGATTTCGATGGGCAATTACGAGGAGGCGATCCGAATCATCAAGGAGCGGTGCCCCCTGCCGCTTATCGTCGGCAGGATATGCCCGGCGCCGTGCGAAATGGATTGTCGTCGGACCCTGGTGGACCAGTCGGTCGGCATCAATAGCCTGAAGCGCTTTGTTGCGGATTATGAAATGGAGAGCGGCAAGCGAATCTATCCCTTCCGGGCGCCGGAAAACGACAAGAGGGTTGCCGTAATCGGCGGCGGCGCCCAGGGCCTCTCCGCTGCCTACTACCTTGCCTGTCTGGGACATAAACCGACGATTTTTGAATCCGCCGGCCGGCTCGGCGGCATTTTGAGGTACGTTATTCCAGAGTCCCGGCTTCCGGAGAAGGTCGTAGACTGGGAGATAGAGGGTGTACTGGCCGCCGGAGCCGAGGCTAAAACCGGAAAAACTATCGGTAAAGATTTTACCATCAACTCGCTTTTACGCGACGGATATGGTGCCGTTGCCTTCGCAACAGGAGGTATAGACAGCAGGCAGATAATGCACGGGAGGGGCGATGTCGTTCAATCCATCCCCGGTATATACACCCTCATCGATTTTCTTACCGTATTTTCAAGGCAGGAGAATTTCAGAACCGGAGGAACCGTCTACATCTTCGGCGGCGGAAATTCAACTCTGGAAGCGGCCCGGATCTGCTCGGGCAAGGGCGGGAAAAAGATCACCATCATCTATCCCTTCAAGAAACAGGATATGGTGTCCCGGGGAATTAAGGTGGATGCGGCCGGGCGTGAGGGAATACAATTTTTGTTCGAGACGGTAATCTGCGGCATCTCCGGAACCGGAGAAGAGCTGACCGGTTTGAGCCTGATAAAAGAGGATTGCTCGGTTGAAGAGGTCGCCGCCGACACATTGATCGCGGCGACCGGCCGTATTTCAGATTTGATTTTCGTACGGCCCGGCAATGAAGATTCCCGGCCCGATGCATGGACTACCCTTGCGTCATATGCAATGAATCCCGATAATCGCTACGATGATATTTTTAATCTCAATGAGAACGGGGTGTTTAACGACAACCTTGCGGTCATACGATCCATTGCCAAGGGCAGGAGAATGGTGCGGGCCCTGCACCTGTTTCTGAACGGCAAGGAACTTGAGCCGCAGATTAATCAAATTAAAAAGTGGATGAAGATACTTAACACAAAGAACATCAGGGGAGTGAATACCAATAAGCGGAATATCATGCAGTCGAATCTGACGGCGGCCAGTTATTGCGATCCGGATGTGCTCTTCAACTCAATGGAGATTGGAAGCGGTTTCTCCGAGGGCGCGGCAACTCAAGAGGCCGGGCGGTGTCTTGACTGCGGCTTAGTCTGCTATAAGAAATCCGCGTCGTGAAGTCGAATGATGGTATATCATTATGCTGCAAGGGAGAATTTGAATGAACCCGTATCAGATAGCGAAAGAATATAATGCGTTTTTACAGAATGAGAGCCTGACTGAATTTAAGGATAAAATCGATTCAATACTTGAGGATTATCGCGAAAGGAGGGGAGGGCTCATTCCCGTTCTCCAGCAGGTACAGGAGTATCTGAAATTTCTTCCTCCCGTTGTTCAAAATTATGTCGCTCTCGGTCTGGGGGTTCCCTCGTCCGATGTCTACGGCGTGGTTTCATTCTACTCGTTTTTTTCCATGAAACCGAGAGGCAGACATCTGGTGCGGACATGCCTGGGAACGGCATGTTATGTCAAGGGAATACAGAAGGTAATTGATAAAATCGAGAGGGGATTTGACGTGACAATGGGGGGCACGACAAAAGACCGGCGGTTTACTCTTCAGGGAGTCCGCTGTCTGGGCGCGTGCGGTCTTGCGCCCGTTGTAGTGGTTGACGAAAACACCCTCGGCCAGGTTGATCATGCCAAGATCGTCAAGATGCTGGAAAAATACGAATGACCGGATGAGGCAAACTATGGCAAAATTAAAAATAGACGATCTCAAGAAGATCAAAGAGAAGGTGCAGGGAACCATAGCCATCCGGGATGGGTCGCATCGGGCGAAGATAACCGTGCACATGGGAACCTGCGGGATTGCGGCCGGGGCGCGTACAATCCTGAATGCCTTTATGGATGAAGTCAACCGGCGCGGCGTGACGGACGTGATATTGACGACCTCCGGCTGCGCAGGCTTGTGCAGCAAGGAGCCCATGGCGACCGTGGAGGTGAGGGGAGCGGCGCCGGTAAAATATATAGAGCTTGATGAGGAAAAAGCAAAAAGGATATTTGCGGATCATGTCATGGATGAAAAGCCGGTCATAGAATTTGCTCTCGTGCAGGGCAGCGAAACAACGTACTAAGGTTTTTTTAATGGGAAAAGTTTACAGAACACATATTCTGGTTTGCGCGGGCACCGGGTGCGTCGCGTCCGGGTCATTGAAGGTTCGTGATAAAATGATTTCCGAGATAGAACGGCACGGGCTGAAAGATGAGGTTATGGTTGCCTCCACGGGGTGCAACGGCTTTTGCGCCGCCGGTCCGATTACGATCGTTCACCCTGAAGGAATATTTTATAAGCGGTTGAATGTCGATGACGTGCCGTTTTTCATTGAAGAGCTGCTGATTAAGGGACGCACGGTAAAGAAACACCTCTTTACCGAAGAACAGCGGAACGAGCAGATTCCGATAATGAACGATATCGGCTTCTTCAAGAACCAGGTACTGGTGGTGTTGAAAAACAGGGCCCTTATCGATCCGGACGTTATCGACGAGTATATCGGACGGGACGGCTATCTTCCCACCTCCAAGGCATTGCTGGAGATGACGCCGGATCAGATAGTCGAAGAGGTTTTAACGTCGGGCCTGCGCGGCCGGGGCGGCGCCGGATTTTCCACCGGAATGAAGTGGAAGTTCTGCAAGGAGGCAAAGGGAGAGGTCAAGTACATCCTGTGCAATGCCGATGAAGGGGACCCGGGCGCCTTTATGGACCGGTCGGTCCTTGAAAGCGATCCCCATGCCGTTCTTGAAGGAATGATTATCGGCGGTAAGGCCATTGGCGCTCATAAGGGATATATCTATGTCCGCGCCGAGTATCCCCTGGCGATACAGCGGCTTAATACCGCCATCGGTCAGGCACGTGATTACGGGCTGCTGGGGGAGAACATCTTCGGCAGCGGTTTCGATTTTGATATAGAGCTCTATTACGGCGCCGGTGCTTTCGTATGCGGAGAGGAAACGGCGCTGATGCAGTCCATAGAGGGAAAACGAGGCATGCCGCGGCCGCGGCCTCCATTCCCCGCACACAAGGGATTGTGGGCAAAGCCGACGGTTTTGAATAACGTTGAAACCTTCGCCAACATTCCACAAATAATCATGCGCGGCGGCGCCTGGTTCGCAAGCCTGGGGACCGAAACGAGCAAGGGTACCAAGGTGTTCGCCCTTACCGGCGATGTGACCAACATCGGCCTGATAGAAGTGCCCATGGGAATAACCCTGCGCCAGATCGTGTACGATATCGGCGGCGGAATAAAGAATGATAAGGGGCTCAAGGCGATACAGATAGGAGGTCCCTCGGGGGGCTGCCTTCCGGCGAGCATAATAGATACGCCCGTGGACTATGAGTCCATCGTCAAGACCGGCGCTATTGTCGGTTCCGGCGGCATGGTCGTCATGGACGAGGGCAACTGCATGGTTGACATAGCAAAATTCTTTCTGGGATTCACCGCTGAGGAGTCGTGCGGTAAATGCACGCCCTGCCGGGTGGGGACGGCTATCCTCCTTGAAAAGCTGACCGATATATCGGAGGGGAGGGGCAAGGACGGCGATATCGAGATCCTCGAAACCGTTGGGCGGAATATAATCTCCTCCTCCCTCTGCGGGCTCGGCCAGACGGCCCCTAATCCGATATTGACGACCATACGCTATTTCCGGGACGAGTATGAAGCCCATATCTATGATAAGAAATGTCCGGCCAAGAGGTGCAAGGCGCTGATAACCTTTGCCATCGATCCGGAAAAATGCACGGGATGCACGCTCTGCAAGCGCAACTGTCCGCAGCAGTGTATTTCCGGAGAGAAGAAGATGCCCCATACCATCGACCAGTCGCTGTGTATACGCTGCAGTCTGTGCTATGACTCGTGCAAGTTTGACGCTATCACGGTTGCATGATGCGAGAGAAGGTAAACAATGAGTTCTGACAATACCATCACCATAAACGGCAATAAATACTCCTTCAGGGAAGGCCAAACCGTTCTCGAGGTAACGAGAGAAAACGGTATCCATATACCGACGCTCTGCCATCTTGCCGGGACGACCAATACCGGCGCATGCAGGATTTGCGTGATCGAGGTGGAGGGGGTACGCAACCTGGTTGCGTCCTGCGCCATGCCGGCGTCGAAAAATATGGTCGCGTTCACCGACACCCCAAAGGTTATTGAAGCGCGGCGGTTTATCATCGCCTTGCTTATGATTTCGGGAAATCATAACTGCGCCGCCCGCGGTGCTTTAAATGGCGACTGGACTGATTTCCAGATGAATGTGCGCAATTATGACGGGGCGGCTGAAATATGCGACGCCTACGGCAACTGCGTTCTTCAAGAACTCGCTTACCGGTATCAGGTGCACGAGCGGATAACCGACCTTCGCCTCAATAATCTTAAAGCCATCTACCCGATAGAAGAAATCAATCCGTTTATCATGCGCGATTTTTCCCGCTGCATTGTGTGCGGCCGCTGCGTCAAGGCATGCCACGAAGTCCAGGTGAACAACGCAATTTCATACGGATACCGCGGCATGCATGCCAAGATAGTTACCAAGGGCGACAGCGCCCTCATCGATTCGGACTGCGTTTTCTGCGGGGAATGCATCCAGTCGTGTCCCGTCGCCGCCCTCGTCGAGAAGGACGTCAGGTATAACACGCGTTACTGGGGCATGAAACGGGTCGAAAGCACCTGCGCCACCTGCAGCACCGGTTGCGCGGTCAACATATATGTGAAAGATAATGCCGTAATCCGGATTGAAGGGAATACCGGCGGCGCGGTGAACCGGGGAAGCCTGTGCGTAAAAGGAAGGTACGGATTCCGGTACGTGCATAGTCCGGAAAGGCTGAAGCAGCCCCTGGTGAAAAAAAACGGCGGACAGGAGCCGGTGGAGTGGGAAGCGGCTCTCGGCTTCGCAGCAGAAAAGCTGCAAGCTATTTTAAAAGCCAATGGAGCGGATTCCGTTGCGGGGATAGTTTCCGCGCAGTATCCCAATGAAGACGCCTATATAATGCAAAAGTTCTTTCGCACCGTACTAGGGACTAATAATATCGACGGCAGCTCCCGGTTGCTCGATGCGCCTGCCGTTTACGCCCTTCACGAATCCATGGGTCTTTCCGCCATGTCCAATTCACTCGACGATATTGGCAAAAGCGACCTCATCATGGTTGTCGGCTCCGATACCACCGAGAGCCATGCGGTAATTTCAAGCATGATCAAGAGGGCCGCCTCTTTCCATGAAAAGGGACTCATTGTCGTTGATCCTAAAACAACGGCTCTGGCGCGGCATGCGAAGTATCACCTGCGTCCGCGTCCCGGCACTGATATAGCCTGGATTTACGGGTTTATACAGGTCATACTCAAGGAAAATTTAATTGGGGAAGCGACGGCGCGGGAGTCCTTCGCGAACTTCGGCGATCTGAAAAAAACGACCGCGCGCTATACGCCGGAGTATGTTGAGAGCGTAACGGGAATACCGGGAACGCTTCTCACCGATGCCGCGCGTGCCTATGCCCGGGCCGGGCGCGCGTCATTGTTTTACGCTACCGGCGTCACCCAGCAGATGAACGGGACGGAAAATGTGCGGGCGCTTGCAGACCTGGCCATGCTGTGCGGCAATGTCGGAATCGAGGGCGGCGGAATAAACCCCCTGCGGGGTCAGAGCAATGCGCAGGGGATCTGCGATATGGGGAGCCTCCCCGATCTCTTGCCCGGATATCAGAATGTTGCCGATGACGGCGTTCGCTTGCGTTTTAAGGAGTACTGGGGCACTGCTGTGCCTGATAATCCCGGAAAGACATTGGTGGAGATAATCCGGGCTGTGGAGAAGGGGAGTATCAAGGCGCTTATGGTCATGGGAGTCGATCTCCTTGCCTGTCTTCCTGATTATACGAGCGTTGAAAAGGCCCTCCGGAAACTCGACTTGCTTGTCGTTCTTGATATTATAAAAAATGATACGGTCGGGATTGCGGATCTGGTTCTTCCCGCCGCGTCAATTGTGGAGCGGGATGGAACTATTACCAATACCGAGAGAAGGGTGCAGCGTATAAAACAGGCGGTAAAGCCCGCCGGCCAATCGAGAGAAGGCTGGAAAGCATTCGTTGATCTGGCCCGATTAATGGGCAGGCCGATGGAATATAATTCATCGGAACAGATATTTAATGAGATCGCCCGGATCGTACCGGCCTATTCAGGCATGAGCTATGCGAGGATTGAAAAGGAAAAAGGCGTACAATGGAATTTCGGGGCACGGGCGGAAAGCAAAATGTATTTACTGCATGCAAAGGACGGCGGCAAGCCGCGCTTCCATATTGTTGATTTCAGGCTTCCGGATAAAGGTGATCTGCCCTTCACCTTGGTTGCCGGGAATATAATGAAGGAATATTTTCATTACACGGGCGATCTTGATCCTGTCAAAAAGGGAGTTGGAATGATGAATCCGATGGATGCCGAGGGCATCGGCATTGAGGATTCCGGCACGGTGAAAATAACCTCTTCCGTTGGCTCAATCACTTTTCCGGTGAAGCTTGAGACGGATATTCCCCGGGGGATGCTGTCCATTCCCTTTCATCCGTCAGGGGAAAAGGTAAGCCGGCTCATATCTTCAGATACAGAGCCTGCTTCCGGAATTCCGGCATATAAATCAGGCGCGGTTAAAATAGAAGCGTATAGTAAATAATAGCCTTGTTGTAAAACTGACTTAAATGTCATTGCGAGGAGCGTCAGCGACGAAGGCCGCTCTCGAATGTCCTGTCCTTCGCGGCACTCGGCCGTCCTGGCCAGCGCAATCTGGATCAGATATAGAAAAAGGTATTATTATATATTAAGAACAGTCATTTTTTTGTAGCATTGGCGGATTGCTTCGCTATGCCCGCAATGACAGTGAGCAGCAAGGCAACAAGTCTGATAACAGGAAGTATAAAAATGAAAACAACAGCCAAGGATATTTTAAACAAGAAGGGCACGGAGCTGATCAGCATTAAAGAGGGGAGCTCTCTTCTGGATGCGGTCAAGCTGATGCGCGCTCACAAAATCGGCGCGGTATTGGTGCTCGGAAAAAAGGACAGCATAGAAGGAATAATAACCGAGCGGGACGTTCTGAGCGCGGTCGATAAATACAACGGCAATATTAATAATGTCAGCGTTGACGATGTGATGACGAAAAATATCATAGTGGCCGTCCCCGATGATGATATTCAGTATCTGATGGGTATAATGACGAAAAATCGAATACGGCACATTCCCATTGTAGGCAAGGAGAGAGTAACCGGTCTCGTGTCAATCAGGGATCTGATAGCGACGAAAATGGAAGACTGCGAATTAGAAAATCGGCTTCTTTCCGATTATATGAAGAGCGGATAATTTCCCGCATTGATCATGGCCTACTCGACGATACAGAAATCCATGTGCTGCGGCAGTTCAACGGTGAACCGGGCCCCGGTTCCCTGTTCCGATTCAGCGTATATTCTTCCGCCGTGCATTTGAACAATTTTCCACGACATATACAAACCGATACCGCTCCCTTTTCGCTCAATTAGTTCTTTCGCCTCGAGCCGGGAAAATTTTTTAAACAGGCGGCGCTTTTCCGATTCAGAGAATCCCGGACCCTCGTTCCACACCGATACCGAGAACCTCCTGTACAGCTTTTTAATGGTGATGGCGAGCTCCCCTTTTTTATTTCCGTATTTTATCGCGTTGCTCAAAAGATTCAGCATCACGATCTTGATAAGGTTCGGGTCGCAGCGAACCGGAAACACCGTGTCCGGGTAGTCACGTTCGAGTTTCACGCCCCGCTCGTCAATCTGCGGCGCAACGAGCTCTATGGTGGGTTCGACAACGTCATCGATGAAATCCACCAGTTGGGGCTTCAGTTCCATCATACTGCTTTCGAACCGGGAGAGATTCAGGTACTGGTTGCTCACGGCGTCCAGGTATTCCGCGTTTTTTATGACACGCCCCAGGATTTCACGTTGTTTTTTTTCCATTTTCCCGTAGTAACCGTCAGCCATGGTCCGCGTCAGGGTTATGATGGATGAAATGGGGCTTTTCAATTCATGGGCGACGAATCCGAGCATTTCTTTATAGGCCTGGTAATGCTTTTCGATCTGGTCATTCTGGTACGTTTTTTCCAATGGGTACTGCAACAGTTTAGCAATCTCCACGAGCAGAAGGCAGTGATGCTCCGAGTAGGGATTGCTTCCCCGGAAGCCGCAGGAGAGCGCTCCGATGACGCCACTGCCGGAGATTACCGGAACAGTTGCACAAGCGTTGACCCCCTCCCCGCAAAGAAGGCACACCAGCTCGGAGCCTCCGGCTTCAAGCGACTGATTGCTGCAATCAGATATGACCGGGGCCCGGGAATCGATGACCTGCTCGTAAAAACTTCCGGGGACGTCCTCTGCATGTCCAACGGTAGCCTGCAGCGGATCGTAATCGGTTTTCACAAGCCGGATGATAAGGCGCCGGCCGTTTTCTTCGAGCAATCCTATATCCAGCCTGTTGCAAGGGACAATTTCACGGATATCGGGAAAAATCAGGTCAATTATCTCCTCTAATGCATCTCCTCGCGAGATATTCAGGTTGATTTTCTCGAGCACTTCCCGTTCGGCGCTTGTTATTCTGAAATCTTCCAATGATGGACCTGCTGCACTGAGTATTCTATTTTTCCGTCACCATATCAAGATCGCCGGAATTTTCAACAATATTTATTTTGTATCTACTCAATAAGTGATGGGATGATATTAAAACCTCTATTGCCGCGAAGAATTCATTATAGAAAAGCGATCGGATTTTTGTCCTTGACATAATTTTTCAGTCGCCTTTCATGAGGCGTCATCATAGAAAGGTATTTTTTATGATTCCCGAGAAATCCATAAAATTGTGCGACGTAGCTGCGATATTGGAAGCGGAAGTCCATTACTCGTACAGCCGGCAGCTTGCCATCGAGATACGGACCGCCCGGGCCAGCGACCTTATGAGTGAGATACTATCGGACGACCAGGTGCCGGACATGCTGCTTACAAGATTATGCAACGCGCAGGTGGTACGCACCGCCTCGGTATTCGGCATCAAGGCGGTTATTGTGGTGAGGGGAAGCCATCTCAGCCAGAAGATCATCGATCTCGCGGTAGAAGAAAATATCGTCATTATGACCACCCCGGGGAGCCTTTTCACCTCATGCGGAAAATTATACGCTCATGGCGTGCGCGGGGTACTGGAGATACCTCAGGTGCAGTCAGAAAATCCATAAATAAAACTTCAATTGCCCGACCCGGGGGCGTGAATCCACACTCCCAGCCCGGCAAAGCCGGAACCCCAAAAATCTGTTGACATGAAACCTCAAAAATTTAACGTGGTGCAAGTTTGTAATACAGATTTTATTTATAAACAGAATCAGTAAAAAAAAATTTGTTGCCGAAGCTTTGACTCCGGGAACGATTTAATTCTAATTAAGGAGTGTTTAGATGACTGCACGAACAAAGGTCCCGACGAGAGCTTGGATAGTCACCTTTGCAGGCATGGCAATCAATCTCTGCTTGGGCATTCTGTATGCATGGAGTGTTTGGTCGGCTTCATTGGTATATTCGCCTTCTAAAGATGAGTTGACGAAAGGAGTTAAGGAGCTTCAGGAAACAATAATGAAAGATGAAGTTCCGGCTGAATTGAAAGAGCTCAAAGGTAAATATCTAAAAGGGAATGACGAAGGAAAGACGAAATTGCTGAATGAGCATTATGCGAAGGTAAAAGTCCTGGAAATGGCCGGAAAGCCGAAGGACGCAAAAGACCCCGATGGATGGAAATGGCTCACCAATGCCGAGGCCTCATGGCCCTATGCAATCTGCGTCATTCTGTTCGCCATATTTATGATACCGGGCGGCCGTATCCAGGATAAGATCAGCCCGCGATTCGGAGCGACGCTGGGAGGGTTTTTACTCGCGGCTGGATGCATCCTGGCGGGACTGATGAAAAGCTATACCGGGCTTCTCTTGGGTTTCGGGATACTGGGCGGTATCGGGATGGGCATCGGGTATGCCGCTCCGACACCGGCTGCATTGAAATGGTTCGGACCTCACAAGCGGGGCCTGATCGCCGGCATAGTCGTCGGCGGTTACGGCGGCGCCGCTCTCTATATTTCGCCTCTTGGGGAATGGCTCATTGAGAAATACGGCATATCGGGAAGTTTCATAGGCCTGGGAATATTATTTGCCGTGGTGGTAATCATAGCCGGACAATTTCTCATAGTTCCGCGGGAAGGCTATGTGCCGCCGATGCCTCCTGAAACCGCCAGCAACAACAAAAAGGCTGTTGTTTCTCATTCGGAAGATTGGAGCCCAAAGGAGATGTTGAAAACGTGGCAGTTCTACGCCCTGGTGTTGCTCTTTATCGGGTCAACACAGTCAGGTTTCTTGATAATATCCAACGCCACCGGCTTGCTTAAGATAACCGCCTTTGCGATACCGTTTTTCGCCATGAACGCGTGGATACTCGCCTCATACGGCGGTCTGGTCAATGCTTCGGGACGCGTTAACACCGGTCTCTATTCCGACAAGATCGGCAGGGCTAATGCGTATACCATCAACGGCATAGTTTCAGCGATATGCCTGGCTCTGATGCCCGCGATAATGGCATCGAAGAGTATCGTGCTCCTTTTCATCGCTGTCGGTATCGCGTACTGGCAGTACGGCGGAGGGCTTTCGCTTTTACCATCATACACGGCTGATTTCTTCGGATCCAAGAACCTGGGAGTGAATTACGGCCTGGTATTCCTCGGATGGGGACTCGGATTCTTCATGCCGGCCCTTGCGGGAAAGATCAAGGACCTGACCGGAAGTCTGGATTTGTCCTTTTATATTTCTGCGGTGATATTAGTCTTTGTCGTAATACTCGGCAGGCTGATAAAGAAGCCGGAGAAAAAGCAACTGAGATCCGCATAATACTGATAAGTACTAAGCTCAAGTTATAACGTAGCACAACCGAAGAGGCAGGTTAAAATTATTGACCTGCCTCTTGCTATTTTACCGGACACGCATCAGTGCTCATTCCGAGCCTGGTCCAGATGAGTGGCATAAACCAGTCTCATATTAAAAAATAGTTGCATTTTTTGACCTTCATCGTAATGATACTAATAATGTTGGCGAGAGGCTCGATTCCCGCATGGACATAAGCGGCTTTCGGGGAGCTGCACAGAAATTATGAGGCCCTGATTCTTTCACACAGGGCTTTTCATGATACACTATTTTCCGGATTATCGCACCTCTTTCAGGGGTTGACCCCATGAGGGGTGCTGTTTTATCTGACTATCAAGATTACCAAATCCTCCCCCAAAAATGACGAATACTATCGAGTCTCCAATAGTGCGGTAGATTATTATACCGGTGTGCCTGTTGATTTCATAAACGGGTTATCAGTGTTGTGATTCAACGGTATTATCGCTCCATAATTGAATTCTGACTGTACGATTGTTACTACCGTGCCCGTATCTGTTTATTCTGGGTATTATGTAGAACGCCGGGTATTTAATCCATATCGCTCGATACAGGAGTCGCGTATGACAAAGCACACAAAAAAGTCTTCTCGATCGTCATCGGGAAAATCATCGATTGCGCAACGGGTTGAACAATGGCTCAGGATAGCCGGTAATTCATTTTCCAAGGCGCGCGAATCCATCATACCCCTTTTGCAGGCGGCGCAGTCTGAATTTGGATTTCTGCCGAATGAAGTTATGGAAGCGATCGCCCGGTTCCTCAGAGTACCGCCGGCGCAGATCCAGGGCGTGGCAAGTTTCTATTCGCAGTTTCGGTATGAAGCTCCGGGCAAGCACCGCGTTACGGTATGCCGGGGCACCGCGTGCCATGTCCGCGGAAGCGGCAGGGTTGTCGACGAACTGACGATGTGGCTGGGCATCAAACCACAGGAGACGAGCACGGACGGACTGTTTACATTGGAGACCGTCGCGTGTGTCGGATCATGCGCGCTGGCGCCTCTCATGGTCGTTGACGGCAAGGTCCATGGCCGCCAGACGCCGGCCACCGCCCGCAAAACAATGGAGAAGATCAGCATGGCGGAGTCGGAGGCGAACCACGGGGATAAGGAGGATGCGGTATGAATTATGATGAACTGCGCGAGCGTTCAATACGGGTTTGGGAGCAGGAGGAGCAACATGCCACGATACCGCTCATAATAATCGGAACGGCGACCTGTGGACTTGCCTCGGGCGCCGATGAGCTGTTGCATATTCTCGGGGATGAGTTGACCCAGGCCGGCGTTCAAGCAGACGTCCGGCAGGTCGGCTGCATTGGTCTGTGCTATGCCGAGCCGCTGGTCGACGTGCGCATCCCCGGTGGAGCGCGGGTATGCTACGGCGGCGTCGACGTGAAAAAGCTTCGGACAATCATCGAAAAGCATGTGAAGGGCGGCACGCCGCTTGCCGAATATGCCCTCGGATCCATCGGGCCCGGTCAAGCCCCCGGTGTCCCCAGCCTCTGGGAGCTTTCGGCGACCAAACCCCAGGTGCGCGTTGTTCTGCGCAATTGCGGAATCATAGATCCTGACCGGCTGGAACACTATGTCGCGCGCGGCGGATACGCGGGACTCGTGCGCGCGCTGGGCATGGCGCCCAGCGCCATTATCGGAGAGGTAAAAACATCGGGTCTGCGGGGCCGCGGCGGCGCCGGATTCCCGACGGGACTCAAGTGGGAGCTGTGCAGATCGAATGCCGGGGACAAGCGGTATGTCATCTGCAACGCTGACGAAGGCGATCCCGGTGCCTTCATGGACCGTTCTGTTCTGGAAGGCGATCCCCATGCCGTGCTCGAAGGATTGTGCATCGCCGCATACGCCATCGGCGCGTCAGAGGGATATATATACTGCCGTGCTGAGTATCCATTGGCCATCAGGCGTCTTCGGCAGGCGATCGAACAGGCTAAGGAGCATAGGCTGATAGGGGAGGGCATCCTCGGGAGCGATTTCTCTTTCAATGTGCACATTAAGGAGGGAGCGGGCGCCTTTGTCTGCGGCGAGGAAACGGCGCTTATTGCATCAATAGAAGGTAGGCGGGGCATGCCCCGTTCTCGGCCGCCGTTTCCGGCGGCGCATGGTCTATTCGGCCGGCCTACGAATATCAATAACGTTGAAACCCTGGCGAACGTACCGGCGATTCTGCGGGAGGGCGCCGAGTGGTTCGCGAACTACGGAACCGAGCACAGCAAAGGGACGAAAACCTTCGCCCTGGCCGGCAAGGTGATGCGGACCGGTCTCATCGAGGTGCCTATGGGCATAACCCTGCGCGAAGTGATCTTCGATGTCGGAGGGGGCATCCCCGACGGCAAAAAGTTCAAGGCCGCGCAGACCGGCGGGCCGTCTGGCGGATGTATTCCGGCGGAATTTCTTGATCTTCCCATCGATTACGAACAACTGGCCCGCGTCGGTTCCATTATGGGATCGGGCGGACTCGTCATCCTCGATGAGTCTTCCTGTATGGTCGACCTTGCGCGGTATTTCATAAATTTCACCCAGAATGAGTCATGCGGGAAGTGCATTCCTTGCCGCCTGGGAACCAGACAGATGCTCATGATCCTTGAGGACATATGCGCCGGCCGCGGAACCGATGACAGCATTGCACTGCTTGAGTCGCTGGGGGACGCGGTTAAGAAAGGTTCCCTCTGCGGCCTCGGGCAGACCGCCCCCAATCCGGCCCTTACCACGGTACGGTATTTCAGGGATGAATATATCGAACACGTCCGCGACAAGGTCTGCCGGGCTCTTTCCTGCAAGGAGTATCTGCGCTACGAGGTGATCGAGGATATGTGCACCGCGTGCGGCGTGTGCCGGCGCGAGTGCCCATCGGAGGCGATTATCGGGGCCAAGGACGAAATTCACCGGATTGACCAGTCCAAATGCATCCGCTGCGGGATCTGCTTCGAGTCCTGTAAGTTCGATTCGATACGCGTGTCCTCCGGTCGGTATCACAAAACCAGCGGGGGCAAGAAGGGCAGGACGGTTCGAGAGAAACGCGCCGCACGGAAGGAGGTGAAGCCATGATCCATCTGACAATTGACAGGAGACCGGTGACCGTTGAGAACGTGAAGACGGTGCTCGATGCCTGCCGGGAAGCGGGAGTGTATATACCGACGCTCTGCGCCGACCCCGACCTCGCTCCGTTTGGAGCGTGCCGCCTGTGCATCGTAAAAATCGAGGGGCTCCGGGGTCTGCCCACGGCATGCACGACAAGCGTAGCGGACGGCATGAAGGTGATCACTGAGGACGAAGATATCCGAGACGTGCGAACGATGACCATGCAGCTCCTGCTGTCCGATCATCCGCAGGATTGTCTCACCTGTGGTAAAAATGGTCTGTGCGGGCTTCAGGAGGTCGCCGAATACCTCGGCCTCCGCAATCGAACCTTCCGTCTATTGGAGCGCAAGGCGGAGCCGGACAATTCAAACCCTTGTTTTGAAATAAACTATGCGAAGTGCATATTCTGCGGCAAGTGCGTCCGCGCCTGCGCCGAGATCAACGGAAGCGGCGCTATCGATTTTCTGGGTCGGGGTTTTCGGACGGAGATCATGCCGTTCGCCCGCCTGCCGATCCGGGAGTCGATCTGCGAGTCCTGCGGTGAATGCGTCGAGCGATGCCCGACGGGCGCGCTGGTGCCGCGCCGGTTCCTCTCGCCGGACCGCGAGGCCTCAACGGTCTGTCCGTACTGCGGTGTGGGCTGCCGTATACTCTACGGAGTGAGGGGCAGTACGATCGTATCTGCGCGCGGAGACCGCTCCGCGCCAGCCTCGCGCGGGCGGCTGTGCGTCAAGGGGCGGTACGGCTCGTTCGATTTTGTCGGGAACAAAGAGCGGCTCTGCACGCCGCTCATACGCGAGGGCGATACCTTCCGTGAAGCCGACTGGGACGAAGCCCTCGCGGCCGTCGCGGCGGGCCTTTCGAGACTGCGGGGGGATGTCTTTGGCGGGCTGGCCTCGGCCAAGGTCACCAACGAGGATAACTATATCTTCCAGAAGTTTGTCCGCGCGGCGATGGGCACGAACAATGTCGACCACTGCGCACGGCTCTGTCATGCCTCAACTGTTGCGGGGCTTGCGCTCTCATTCGGATCGGGAGCCATGACCAACCCGTCCACCGATGTGCTGTCTGCGGATGTTATTCTTATCACCGGGTCTAATACCACCGAAAACCACCCCGTTATCGGATACATGATCCGCGAAGCGATCTCACGCGGATCAAAACTCATCCTGTTCGATCCCCGCCAGATACCGCTCGCCCGGATCTCTGCGATATGGTGCCGCCAGCGTCCCGGGACTGACGTCGCGTGGATTAACGGCCTCATGCATGTTATACTTCGCGAGGGACTGCATAAAAAAAGCTTTATCGATGAGCGCACCGAAGGCTTTGAAGATGTGGCCAGAATTGTGGAGGCGTACAGCCCGGAGCGCGCCGAGGAGATCACCGGCATTCCGGCTGCCGACATCGTCGATGCAGCGCGAATGTACGCGGGGGCCGAGAACGCTTCAATTATATACTCGATGGGTATAACCCAGCATACCACCGGCGTTGATAACGTACGGTCACTTGCCAATCTCGCGATGATGACCGGTAATATCGGACGTCCCGGAACCGGCGTGAATCCCCTGCGCGGCCAGAACAACGTTCAGGGGGCATGCGACATGGGGTCGCTTCCGAACGTTATATCCGGTTACCAGCAGGTCTCAGATGAGAAGGTGCGGGAAAAATTTGAGAAGGTCTGGGGCGTGACGATCCCAGCCAAGCCCGGCATGACCGTCACTGAGATGATCCCTGCCGCGCTCACCGGGAAGATAAAGGCGCTGTATATCATGGGCGAAAACCCCATGCTGTCGGACCCGGACGTTCATCATGTCGAGAAGGCGCTCAGGGCACTCGATTTCCTCGTGGTGCAGGATATATTCCTTACCGAGACGGCACGGCTCGCGGATGTGGTACTGCCGGCGACGTCGTTCGCGGAGCGGGACGGGACATACACCAACACCGAGCGGCGCGTGCAGCTCACGAAACCCGTTCTGCCCCCGGTTATGGGGGTGCGCCAGGACTGGGAGATTATCCAGGATATATCTACCCTGCTCGGCTACCCGATGCGGTATAATTCTCGGCGCGATATCTGGGACGAGATGCGGTCGCTGGCTCCGTCATTCGCCGGAATATCATGGGAGCGACTCGAAGCCGGGGGATCGATCTGTTGGCCGTGTCCGGACGAATCGCATCCAGGGACGCCGATCCTGCACCGGGAGCGCTTCACGCGCGGCAAGGGTCATTTCGCTCCCATCGATTATAGGCAGGCCGACGAGATGCCTGACACAGATTATCCGTTTATCCTGACGACGGGAAGAATCCTCGAGCAGTTCCATACCGGAACAATGACCAGGAAGTCGGAGGCGCTCGAGGGCCTCGAACCTGAATGCTTTGTCGAGATGAGCGCTGCCGACGCCGAACAGCTGGGGGTTATGAAGGGCAATCACGTACAGGTGATCACCCGTCGCGGCGCAGTTCGGGCATTAGTACGCCTCAACGACCGCACCGGTGCGGGAACGCTGTTCATACCGTTCCACTACGTCGAGGCCGCGGCAAACGAGCTCACCAACGCAGCATACGACCCTATTGCCAAGATCCCGGAGTTCAAGGTTTGCGCGGCGCGCGTGGAAAAAATTGAAAGTTCAACAAGTCCCTGATAGGACGCTGCTGATCTCATGCGGGATTCATCCCCCCCTCCCCGCTCAAGGTGTGGAGGGGGACGGAGTGTCAAAGTGAGTGACGAGTATACTTGAAGCAGGGTTCATGACTTTCGAATGGATCAACAGAAAAAATCCCGCATGAAGAGATGTCTCAGGATATCTTTTCTGCTGACGATACCCACTAATAGGTGATCGCCTTTCTGTACCACGGGGATCTGTTTGACCCCGCGGTCGCAGATAAGCATAACGACTTGGCTGATAAGCGCATCCTTATTGATATAGAGCACGTCCCGCGTCATGATCTCGCTTAAGAAACGCTCGCCGGTCCAGCCCTCAAGCACGTCGGTTTCCGTCAGGAAGCCCACGAGCCGATTGTCAGTATTTACAACCGGAAGACCCGAAATGCCCAGCTTGAGGAACATTTTAATCGCGTCTTTTGCGGTCTGGTCATCTCGAAGATAAAAAACATCGCGTGTCATTATGCTTTCGACCGCTACCTCCATCGCGGGATCATACTTCAGATCCACCAGCATTTCGCATTCTTCGCATATCTGGCGGGATATATAGTGAAAACCCACCTTGGAATAGATATGCTTCGCTTTCATATTGTACGGTTCGACACAGAGCCAGATATTTTTATATCCAATTTCCTGGGAGACCTTCTTTACCAGTCGCGCGAGCTGGATTCCGATTCCGGAATTCTGGTAGCGCGGCGATACGGCCAGAATGAAATCCGCACGGCATCCGTCTATATCGAAGATAGCTCCGTGACATACCACTTCTTGATCAAAGGAGATACCGATGATATTAAATCCATTATCAAGCATCGAATTAACCCATGCCAGGAGGCGTTTAGGATCCGCAGGCGGCAAGCCCTGGTAAGATTCCTTTGGCTCGAAATTCTGATACATTTTCAGGATTCTCGAATGATCCCTTTCGGTAACTTTTCTGAATAAAATCGGGCGTCTCTTCCGATCAATATAGGGATGCGGGAGGCAGCGGACCGCTGTATTTATTAGGATTGTCTTATCCATCTTATTTACGTTTCAGAGAATTCCTTGCTCTATATAAAAGGAAGCACTCATGAAATAGATTGCCCTCACATAACTGCTCAGTTATTAATCTTGAAAAGGGTTATCGGAACCGCCGATTCACGCCGATGAACGCCGAAAAAAATATTCACAATATGTTTTACCTTAGTCTTGCCCAATTATTTTCGATTATGTAATAACTCGAGTTAGGCGAATTTTGTTAAAAATCTCTTACTCCCTCCCCCCTACATGGGGGAGGGTTGGGGTGGGGGTGATTAATGTATGGCGTATAGGTTACTTTTGTACGCCAAAAACATCTATTTAACCCTCCCCTCACCCCTCCCATCAAGGGAGGGGACTGCTTTAATTAAAAATCGCCTAACTCAAGTAATAATACAATCAGTAATTTTATCCAATTCTAATCGGCGTTTATCTGCGTGAATCGGCGGTTCCATTATTAAACCTGGGTAGTTACGTCTGCACTATAAATAATTAATCAGAAGCAATTGGCCTTGTCAATGATTATATTAGATTTATTGTAGGATTACCTTATAATCGGAGCGATTACCTTACAATCGCTGCATAAGATACAGATATACGGGAAACCGGCTGTGGTTCTTGATCCGGTAGATATTTTTTCTGATTTCCCGTACTGCTTCGCCATTATCCAGCGGAGAGAGATATACCGTACCCTTAGGGGAATACCGGTTACTACTGTTTCCGGCAAGATCAATAATAGAGCTTCTATGATTTTCCGGGAGCATGGATCCAATGACAAAGTTTGCAGTCGCCTCAATTCTTTCAAATCTCCTGTTTATGTCGGCGATTCTGCGAAATGCGTCTTTTACCAGATCAGCGGTAACCGGCTTTTTCAATATATCGAGGGACTCCTGGTCAGCCGATTCAAGGCCTATATTAATATACGTGAAGAATGGGCTTTTATTTAAAGACTCATAAAGAATTTCGGATGAAGAAAGAAGCGAATCAATGCTGCCGAAGAAAAACAGGTTAGCTCCCTTCATAATCGAATTTTTGAATTGAAACATTTCGTATGCCGTGACGGAGGCGAATTCAATGATATCCGCTCCAGCCTGGAGAGCGTCGTGCTGTCCAAGAAATATTGAGTTGTAGTTGACGAGATCCTGCCCGTAAAAATTCTTCAAATGCTCGATTTGCCGGGTAATGTTATCCCGGCTTCTCACAAGAAAATCCTGTTTCGTCTTTACGATGCAGAATCCGCAATTGTATAGGCAGCCGTCTGCAATGATAATTGGTATGACATCATAATCGACGTGACGCGTGTCCGGGGGGAGGACGGTCAATGGAGCGCCGGTAATCTCATGCAGCTCGTCTGATCGTGACCTGAGTTTTTCCTTGTCGTTCCTGCTTACGAGCCTGAAGAATGGCCTGATCTCGCGAGGCGCTGAATCTTCGCACAGACGGCCGATTTTTACGAACAGATTCTCCAGAGAATTCAGCGCTTTCTTAACCGTAGCCGTTTCAAAAGGGTTTATCGCTGAAATTGAATTTTTCGAGTAAGAAAAACAGGGTAGATAGTATTCCCCGGTCAGACTATGGACGCTGCTGTACCCTTCCGTTGAGTAGTAAACCCAGTCATTGGCAGCGGTGCGTTTCAGCCATTCATTCCCCGGCCATGCGGAAGTATGTCCCTGGATGAACTTTATTTCACCGCTCAGGTTGAATTGATAGATATAATCCGTATCCATTATTCGGGCGTAGTTACCGTAGCGAATGGGATAACTCACCTTGGCGTATTCCCGTGATCCCTCATTGTCGAGGGATACGCCGAGATCTTCTGCAACATATAAATCTCTCATCACGTGTTCAATCCGCTCGAGGGATGAGGAAATATAATACATGAATTTTTTAAAGTCAATTCTATTTTAGCAAGCGATTAATGACAAAACTGGTTGACATTATAATGTCCATTCTTGATAAATACAACTCGCTTGAAAAGAATTTCAAGCTGAAACTGAAAGGGTGTAATAAATGTATCGTATCGCGGTTCATGATCATTTTTCCTCCGCTCACCAGCTTAAAGGGTACCGGGGAAAGTGTGAGGATATTCACGGACATAACTGGAAGGTGGAACTGGAGGTTACCGGAGATAAACTTGATGATATTGGAATGCTTATAGATTTCAGAGAAATAAGGGGTATTTTAAAAAATATCGTCGATGGGCTCGACCATAAGATGCTTAATGAGATCGAGCCTTTCAACAAAATAAATCCGACTTCCGAATTGATTGCTCAAAACATATTTAATAAAGTGAAAGGCAGGCTTACGGGAGACCTGAAGATATGCTCGGTAACAGTATGGGAATCGGAAAATTCCCGAGCGGTCTATTATGAATAATTATTTCGATCTCCATTCTTTTATCATCATTACGGCGATCATGTTGCTGCAAACGGCTATATCCTCAGTAGTGAGGCAATCAGCGATAGAGGAATCGAAGATAACGTTTCCATCTGAGGGGAACTCTTCATCTCCCTTCCATAAAACAAACAGAAGATCGATTCTCGGGAAGGCTTTAAACAGAAGGGCGTAGTCGCCCAGTTGCACCCTTATTCCGCCTATCATCTCGCCTGCCGTGATAAAATTATTAAGATCAGCGCCGAAGGCTTCAATCAGAGGAATAATTGTCCTTTTTTGAAATGCTGGAAAATATCCAAGGCCTCCCTCCAGTTGTTTAAAGGTTATTTGTTCGCCGGTTTTATAGGTCCCCTTTGAATGAAGGAGATAGTGCAGGGCCAGAATTTTTAACCAAAGCGGAACATCGGCGTCCTTGTTACTATAGGAGACTGAAACGTTTGGATATGAAATGAGGATCTCATTATTGATGAAAGGAACCAGGATATGCGGTATTCCGTTTTTATTGATAAGGCTTGTTCCGCTCTTGTTGACTATTTGAATAACATCCGCTTTTGATAACGCCTCCGACGCCTTCCGGTACGCAATTTCATAATTGTTTTGCTTCTGGATATTGCTCAGGGCTATACCTTCGGTATTATAAAGTATTTCATTATCCATAGAGGCATACTTTTTTAACACACTATCTTTAAGTGGGGCATTGCGACTCTGCGTCTCTGCGAGAGCTTCTTTGGGGACAGCCCCATTTAGGGGGCTTCATGGCCTACAGAGGCACCGGCGGGCGAGGAAGGAGTTTCGCTTGACTGACAATCTCCCCGACCATATGTTCCCATTCAATCGCCATAAGATGGATGCCGTGAACGCCTTCGATCTCCCGTATCTCTGCTATCTGTTCACAGCAGATTTTGATTCCTTCTTCCGCCGCCTTGCCCTTGGGGGCGCTCGTCATCCTGTTTATTATCTCGTCCGGGATTATGATCCCGGAAACGTTGGCTGCCATGTATCGGGTCATACCTCCGGACTTGAGCGGAGTGATACCGGCGAGAATGTGGCATCGCTCGTGCAAGCCGAGGTCTCTCACCTTCTTCATCCATTCCTTGAATATTTTCATGTCGTATATACACTGGGTCTGAATAAAATCCACCCCGGCTTCGACCTTTTTCTTAAGCCGGTAGGGCCTGAATTCAAATGGCTCGGCAAAGGGATTCGCAGCCGCACCAATGAACATCCTGATGCTTCCCCCCATTTCCTTATCGACATCCAGTATCTTGTTTTCATCTCTCATCCTCTTGACGGTGTAGATAAGCTGTATGGAATCAATATCGTACACATTTTTACAGTAGGGCTGGTTTCCGAACGTCTGGTGGTCTCCGCTCAGGCAGAGCATATTCCGAATGCCGAGGGCGTTTGCTCCGATTATATCACTCTGCATGGCTATCCGGTTTCTGTCCCGGCATACCATCTGCATCACCGGCTCGAGGCCGAATTGTACAACCAGTGCAGCGGTGGCGATACTCGACATTCTTACTACCGATGTCTGGTTATCGGTAATATTTACGGCATCGACATTCCCTTTAAGCATTTCCGCTTTTTTTTTCACAACTTCCGGATCGTTTCCTTGAGGAGGGCCCAGTTCCCCGGTGACAACAAATTTGCCTGCATTGAGCAGTTTTTCAAGATCGCTTTCTGATTTCATAGTGTAATTTCCCTTACAGAAATATTCGTGTTTCCGCCTGACTTCGAGTCAACAAGAGTAGGGAATGTCCGCTCTGCTGTCTTTATGCACGGTGCTATTTGACATATCGGTCCTTATAAGCATCGAGAATGACCGTTCCCTGGATCTGGTTCTGCCATTTCATATGAGTCCTTATCTTCATTATATTATCAAGCCTGTTCTGACCCTTAAGTCTTTCATATATGGCATTCCATGCGCAGGGGATATTTGGGTCAACCTCGCATTTTCCCTTATTGGTCCCGCCGCACGGTCCGTTAAAAATGCTTTTCGCGCATTTGGTTACCGGACAGATGCCTCCCGTATACGCAAGCTGGCAGTCCCTGCAGAAACGGCACATTTCCTCAAACCATCCAACGTCCCTGTTGCTCCCAATGAAGGTGGTATTCAGAGCGGGGAAAACCGGCTTTTTCGGAAAACGTTCGGCGACGAACTGAACGCCTGCTCCGCATGCCATGGAGAGTAACGCATCAAAGCGCTCCACCATGGGATCGAGCTCTGCATTAAATTCCATTTCACACTGCCGCTCGACGGTATATCCTTCAATCTGTATCGGCGAGCCGCTCTCCTTGAATAACCCGGCCAGTTGCAGATTTAACGAGTCTACCTCCTTCTGGCCGCCGGCAAGACAAACTGCGGTACATCCGGCACAGCCGACATTGAGAATTCTTTTATAGCCGGCGATTGAATCTTTAATCTCGGCGAGATCTTTAAGAGTTGCTATGACCATTGTTGCCTCCCGATAATCTAAATCAGAGTTACTTCCGTGGATGACATTGTCCGCAGAGCCGCGGCCCGGATTTTTTGCCCTTCAGTGCTAATTCTTGATGGCAGCCCATGCATTGTAGATGAAACGCATCCATCAGGCCAAGTCTTCGGCCCGCTTTTTTTATTGTATGGCAGCTTGAGCACTTTATCTTCGGATTCCCTTCTACCAGTTCGGACTCATCGAGTACGTTTTTACCGTTACTATAAACGTGGTGACAATCTTTGCACGGCAGGCTGCTTCCCATATGAAGGCCATGAGAGAACGTGACCGGTGTGCGCTGTTTATTGACAAAAGTATGCGTATTGTTGATAATTATTTCATCAGGCTGTGCAACTAAAAAGGATATGGTGAATGAAATCAAGCCTATGATAAGCATGCTTAAGAGTTTATTTCTGTTCGTCATTTTCATCGTTAAATTCAGACAGCCGCCTTTTTTATTCGACCCATTGGATCAATATCATACCTTTCATACACCCCTTGCGTGCGGCATATGGTTCTGGCCCACGAAATCATGCCGGATATATCGATACCCAATGGGCAGTAACAGCGCCGGCACATGACGCATTTACCGTAAACCAGGTCGCTCATCTCCTCGAGCATCAGACGCGTAACTTTTCTTTTCTTTTTGAATAATTTTCCAAGAGAATTTATGGCTTTATATGACGGCATGTATCGAGGATCTTTGTAATTTCTGTAAAGAAAACAGCTGTCCGCGCAAAATCCGCATGAAGCGCATAGGGACAAAAAAATCCTCATTCTCTTTTTCTGTTTCAGCATCTCCTCGATTCTAACGTTGTCGATCCGGGCGTTCCCATTTTCACTCATTGATTTCTCCTCTGCACATTATTGCCATGACCGGGAACCCCCTCTGAAGCTGTATTCGGATCCTATGTGCAGCCTTACAAAAAAGAAAAAGATCATATGTCCGAGTTTGGTAAGCCCCACTGCAATAAGCATCAGTTCGCCGGAGATAATATGGATTATTATAATCGTCTCATAATCGACAAGCTGATGATAGGCGAGAAAGCCGGTAATGAAAGGAGCTGCGGCAACGAGGAGGAGGAGATAATCATAAATTCCGGACACGGCCCGCACCGTGGGAATAAATATGCGGCGGATCAAAAACAGGGCGGCGCATGCAAGAAAAACTACCGTCATAATGTCCGTTGTGGATTCAGAGAGGCTGAATAATCTGAACCGCCATGATTCGAATAGGAGTATATTATGGGCCAGGAGGAAAAGGGGTGTTGCAATAATACAGACATGAAAAATAAAACTAAGTAAGGCCACGAAAGGCTGTGTGCCGAGGATTGTCCCTTTCAGGGCGACTGACGACAATGCTTTATTGAGGTATTTTTTTAGTTTCGCGAGTCCCTTGTTATTCGCATCTTTCCGGATGAGAGACGGCGCCTCCTTTTTTCCGGTAATTGAGAATATTTTATAGAACTGAAAAACGAGACCACACATGAATACTATAAAGGAAATCCACAGCATCGGTCCCCGAATGAAATCGTACATCTGATCCTCCTCTGGGAAATTCGGGCAATTTTTGAATCAGGTCTCTTACGGACAATATTTTTATCCGTGAGCCGATAAGTAACATCGCATATTTTCCAGGGGTGATATTTATCCGGGTGTTAAATATCGAGCCAGGAATTCGAGAATAACGACTCGCCGGCAAGAACCCGTACACTCTTTGCGTATTTTGCCTCTTCTGCGCTCAGAGAATTGATGTCGACTTTTTCACCATCCATCATCCGGTGAATCAGGCGAACGATGTTGTCTTTCTTGCCGTTTATGAAATCATTGAGGGTTTCGTCGAAACTATCTACGATTGCAGAGTAAAGCCCATGCTTCATCAGCATTATCAGATAGGTGATATTGAGCCAGGGCCTTAGATTGTCCTGCACTCCATTGGATATGTTTGAAAGACCGCAGGTCGATTTCGCGCCGGGAGCAATATCCTTCAGCATGCTCATGAATTCCACGCAGGCCTTCACCTGGTTTATCTCGACGGATATAGGCGACACGATAGGATCCACCCATAGCTTTTCGTTCGGTACTCCTATCTCGGCAGCCTTGGCCATAAAGTCTACGATATGCATCGCCCTTTCGTTGGCGTCGCGGGGCATGCCCTGATCGCTCCAGAGAAGGGCAATGCAGTCAGCCTCATATTTGGCGGCAAGCTTAAGGCCGGCCTCAATCCTTGAAGTCTGGAGCGAGATTGAATTTATAAGGGCTTTCCCCTTCTTGCATGCCTTCAGTCCCGCCTCCATTGCCTCCATGTTTGTCGTATCGAGGGCCAGGGGAGTGTCGGTGACATCCTGAATGACCTTCACGAGCCACGCCATCATTTCATCGCCGCCTTTTCTTGCGGGGCCTATATTGACGTCGATGTAATCAACGCCTTTTTCGGTTTCTTTTTTTGCCATATCTTGAATGGGAGCGGGATTCCTCTCTTTCATCGCCGGTCCCAGAATTTTGGACATGACATTAAGATTTTCGCCAATACGAATAAAATTTCCCATTTTTCCCTCCTTACGATGCCTTGTATTGTTTTAAGAATGCGGGAATGTGCGCCGCCTCTCTGGGCCCGATGGTAATCTTCCAATCGGGAAGCTCCTCTTCCAGTTCTCCGCTTATTGACGCAGCATAGCCGGGAATTATCAGGGAGCGGTGTTTTATCTTGCCGACAATATCGGATTTTTTAACAAACGGACCTATCGCATCTGCTGCGAATTTTCCCGCTGCCCAGGCGGTTAAAACCGAGAGACCCTCGGTATCCAGAACGAGCAACCATGTGGGGATTCTGCTTCCCTCTATTTCACCGGAAACAATAAAGTAGGTAAGGGAAAAATTTGTAGTAATAAGCACCGGTGAATTATCATCAGGATTGTTAATCGGGTAGATTCCCTGCTCGGTCGCCATTGGCCGTTGCGGATCGGTGAATATATTCATTCTCTGAACCACTAACGGGAACAGGCTGTGGCCTTCAAGATCGGAGAGGACGACAATCCCGCCGTATTTGGCAATTAATGTTGAGGCTATCAGGGTTTCTTCCATAAGGTCATTCGACATTTCACAGGGGAAGGTGATCGTGGGGAATCCCAAAGGCCTGAAGGCCTTTTTTATAGCAGCACGCCTGAGTATAACCTGATCCTCAAACACCTTCCGAAGCTTCCGTGAGCCGGAATCAATGACAATCTCCTTAAGACCCATGCCGGTCAATTTTTGCGTTAATTCAATTACCTCATCGAGGTTCTCTCCCTTAACGGCAACGGGGCATTTGTTCTCTTTGGCAAGAGCGGCAACCGCTTCCGCATTACTCTTCGTTGCGGCATACAGGAGCGGCTTCTGATCCGCCGCTGCTTTAAGGCCTGCGGCAAGCAGTTCCGCCGTATCGGCCATCAGAATCAACCCGCCGTCGCCGCCGGCCGCATCTTTTGCCTTGCCTACAAGCTTCTCAAAGGCTCCCGCATCGCCCGATTCCGATTTAACGGCTATAAGATCCGCCTTTAAAACCAATCCGACCCTCTCATAACGGAGTTCCCTGAAGTTTGTAATGCGCTTGTCAGCCTCGGCGTCGCTCATTTTATCGGTGACGAGAACGGCGATACCCGTAGGATTGACAAAGCTCTTCTCATGGCGAAAAAGGACCGTTTCTCCGCCGGTTTTGAACTTGCCGACGGTGACCGGAAGAATCGGCGGAGCCGATGCGATGTCCAGCTTCTGTTTAGATTCTTCAGATACCTGCGGGCATTTAGCGAGTTCTGTCTGTCCGGCTGCGAGTTTCATTGCAAATGCCAGACATGTGGGCACGCCGCAATCGCCGCAGTTCGTCTGCGGCAACAACTTGTAAATTTCAATACCTGAAAGTCCCATCATGTACTCCTTTTTTATTTATTCTTAATCTGTCGTGTTTTTCCCCGGTAACAACAACCCCGCGATCCCCTGCTTGATTCTGATCAGAATATGGACTCCATGGACAACGCCGGATGTCCCTTCTTGGTAATATATTCAAGCACCTCCGCTTCAGTCGTGGCAACGGTTTCATCTGCAATCTTGTCAAGAAGATCCGGCATTCCCATCTCTGCGGCCCGTTTGTTAAAACGATCCTTGATTTCCTCTTTTAATGCCTTGGGCATCCATACAAGCCTCTTCACTCCACCCTCGGCAGCGATGAACTTTTTACTGGTTATAAAGTATTTGCTGTGTCCGACAAAACCGGGGGTCACGTTGCCGCCCCCCACACTGCCGGCGAGGGTGGTGAACTTCATGCCGCTGGGCGTCATCACCGCCGTATCACGGTCAACCGTCATAATTCCGTTACATGACGGGAGAACTGCGGCGATACACTCAAAGCATCCGCATGATGTCATCGGATTCCTCATGATACTGTAAGCATCGACGGTGGTGACATTCCCCCGCGAAGCCTTTTTGACAAATTCTTCCGTGCCCTTCCACACCCCGTATCTGGCGTCAATAACCGCTATCTTCGGTATCGGCTGATTGGGGCCGGTGGGGTTTATTTCATAGGATGCCTTGCAGTCAAGCCAGTTGTATGCGCCGCATAGTCCGGTCCTTTCCGGTGTTACGACGCACACGTGGTTCGGCGCAAAGGACTGGCATAGGGTACATGAATAGAAGGGGTCCGTATCCTCGTCGGTCATTCCGGCGATTCGGTCATCGCGTTGTTTGTAGATCGATCTGGCCTTCTGTAAAATTTCCCTGACCTTTTTTTCTTCCGTGTATACGGTAATCTGCACCTTGTCGAATATCTTCCCGAAATCCTGGTGGAATTTAGCGTGGAGAATCGAGCCGAGATGTGAAAGGTTAAATCCCTTTTCTACAGCCTGTTTGCTCACGCGCAGCCAGGCGATATCTCTCTGTCCGATATGCATGGTCCCCTGTGCGTAGTTTACAAGGTGATGGATCTGTCTTTCAAGGATGGGCTCAAAATCCGGCTGCATCTGCCTTCCCGCGACTTCGGCATATATCGCGAGGGGAAGCTGGCTGCCCGGCTTTACATCCTTGATGTCAGGGCCAACTACCTCGATTTTGCCGTCCGTTACGGCATCCATGTCGGCCGAGGTGACCAGCTCAACTGCCGGGGTCCTTCCGCCTCCGGCTTCGAGATAGATATCCTCACCCCTGACCCTTTCACCCTCAAAGGCGGGGCCATAAGAGACCGGAACCGGGACTTTTGTTACCGTAACCTTCAGGCCCCGCACCTCAATTGACTTTGCCACGATCTGATCGTGGGGGATATTTGCAACCACATGCTCATACGTGCATACGCCGGTCGGAAGGATCTCCGGGGTCGGGGTATCCGTGATTACGGGGAAGCCCCAGTTGATGCAGCCGGCGCCGTTAGCATACCATTCATCGCTTACATATCCGAAGGTGATGGCGAACGCGAACACCCGGTCTTTGTTGTAGATGAGGATCTTCCTGAAATCTCCGGGCTCGATCCCGCCGAAAGACATAGCCGCCCGCGTCGCAAATCCGATGGCGAATACGGCGGCGCTTACTTCCGGACCGAAGGAAACAAGCCTTGTGGGCCAGCCGATCTGGACACCTTCCTTGATGAGCTGTTCCGACATCGTTCTCCCTTCGGTGTTTGCACCCATGAATACATAGAGGTTCTTTTCTTGAAGCTCAAGCGCAATCTTTTGAGCGGTCTTGCTGTCGGGCGGAGCGCCGAGGGTTGCCGCAAACCCGGGGGCAGTGCCGTCGACGAACTCGACGCCCCTCTTTCTCATGATAATATCATCCGCAGCGCCGAGCCAGATGTTGTCGTCTTTAGGGTCCTCGCCCGTTACGTAAATGTTCGGATTTTCCACGTATTTAATCGCTTCTACCAGTTCTTCGGCAAAGAATGTTGCCATTCCCGCGTCAAGCACCGGTCCCAGGTATGGCAGGTGATATTTCTCCTTGACCGGGGGCGGAAGCAGGTTTTTGCTCACCTTAATGACATGCTCCATATCCTTGAGCTTTTCCACTTTATATCCCAGTATGCCATATATAATGGGGAGGTAATATCCCGTATTCGGAAATGCGACATCCTGGTTCGCTCCGAATTTGTCCATGGCCTCTTTAACTTTTTTTTCGGCATACCCAACTATCTTGTGAGCGCCATTGATTGCAGCTGATGCTATTATTTTTGACACTTTGGGTTCCTCCCCATAATAGTGAAATTTTTAAGAGTGCATGCCCGGTTTGGGGATGCAATCCAAATTTTTATGCGAGCTCTCTCCGATCCGCCATATCGAAGAGCACCCTGCCTTTGGCCTTGTCGATTCCGAGCTCCTTGCGTTTTTTGTCGATATGCTCGATCATCTTCCGCGCCATTTCCACAGGATCATTGGTATAATCCCATTTGCCGCCGTATATCTTTTCCATGTCTTCAAAAAGGTATTTCGTGAATTCCGGGCTCCCCGTGGTCGGGAATGCGCTTCCGCCGAATATGGTATAGACTCCTGATGCAACGAAATACTGCCCGATCGCTATCGCTTTCTCACTCATCCACTCGGGGGCGGCGCCCGCAGCCGGGAGGTCGGAAATGTCGTTGCCGAGACCTCCTTCTTTCACCACCGCTGTCGCGGCGATGAGTATCCGGCTGTTGTCCACGCATGCTCCCATATGGAGGACCGGCGGTATGCCGACGGTTTCGCAGACCTCCCGAAGGCCGGGGCCGGCGAACTCCATCGCGGCCTCAGGGGTAAGCAGGCCTTCCTTGCCGCACCCGATCGCGCTGCATCCGGTGGTCAGGACAATGACGTCGTTCTTGATGAGTTCCTTCACCAGCGTGAGGTGATTGGTATCGCACGTGGTGCGCGCGTTGTTGCATCCCACGACGCCGGCGATCCCGCGGATTCTGCCGTTGATGATGTTGTCGTTGAGGGGCCGGTACGAGGCCCTGAAGCTGCCGCCGAGAAGATAGTTTATCGTCTCATGGCTGAAACCGGCAATCATCGGGCTCTTGATGTCGGGGATCGCGACGTTCTTCCTGTTCGGAAAATTATCGATGCCGGTTTTCAGTATCGCCTTGGCTGAATTCAAGGCGTCATGCTCGTTAAACGGAATCGCCGTGGCGCCCGTTATACCGGCTTGGTGACTGGTCGTGATGAGCTTCGTGTGAAAGCACGATGCAACGTTCTGGAGAGCCTGCATCACGCACTGCACGTCCACCACCATCGCATCGATCGCTCCGGTGGTTATCGCCAGCTCCTGTTGCAGGAAGTTTCCCGCTATGGGTATTCCGTGGCGCATCAGTATCTCGTTGGCCGTGCAGCAGATCCCGGCGATGTTTATCCCCGTTGCACCTTTTGCAACTGCGTATTTTTTGATTTCGGGATCCTGCGATGCGACGACAATCATTTCGGAAAGCAGGGGTTCGTGGCCGTGGATAACTATATTGACCTGATCCTTTTTCAAAACGCCGAGGTTTACCTCGGCATAGACCGGTACCGGCGTGCCGAACATTATGTCCTGGAGGTCAGTCGCAAGCATGGAGCCTCCCCAGCCGTCGGCGAGCGCCGCGCGGGTTCCCTGCTTCATCAGGCTTTTGTAGTCCTGATCGACGCCCATATGCGTCCGGTGCATTATCTCAACCACCTCCCGGTCGATGCCCCGTGGCACCACTCCCATTTTTCTCCATATCTCCTGCCTTTTTTCCGGAGCTTTCTTGATATACAGCAGCTCGCCGTGCTGCTGGCCGAACTGCGCGATCGACTTCTCGCCGACCTCGATCGCGATTGTTTTCATATCTTTGCCGTCAATATTTATGCCGAAATCAAGCGCGAGGGCGAGGAGTTTCTGCTCGTCCTTGATTTTGTAGCCGGGTATCTCACCCTTCGCTGCTGCAAGGAATATTTCGGCAACGCTGCGTCCGTGGTCGGAGTGGGACGCGGAACCGGCGGCGATCATTCGTAAAAAATTACGGGCCGCTATCGTCTCCGCGGTAGCTCCGCAAAGCCCGGCTTTTCTCTTTTCTCCTTCCTTTTTGGGGGCAGGAATGCGGCAGGGGCCCATTCCGCAGTGCTTACAGCAGTCTCCAACCGAGCCGATAGGACACGGTCTTAGGTCCTCAGCCCTGTCGTAGACGGTGAGTATATTATCCTTTTTCGCGTTTTCGTATGCCTCAATCGAAGCTTTATCGCTATAATGTTTTTTTTCTTCCGGCATCTCTACTCCTTTTTAATTTAATTGTTGGCACATTAAATTAATTATTATTGGACAAATTTTTTTTGTATGCTTTTCCCGCCGCCTTCGGCGTGGGGGAAGCTGTTACAATTTTGAATTTATATTAATTTTGTAATAAATACAATATTCTGGCTAATATATTATCACTGAGAAATTATTCAAGTTTTTTCTTAAAATTTTTACACTCCTCTTAAGACGCTAAGTCCGTTATCATCTTTCTAATGAGCTTTATTGATTCCGGATGCCTCATGATCAATATATCAGCACCGGCGAGAAGCAGGCTCATGGCTGTTACGCACTCCATGATGATCCCGCGTTTTTTTGAATCGCCGAATTTTATATCATCTCCCGTTTTCATCTTTGCCTCTTTCGTTTTCCAGACCTCATACCCGACATTGCATATGAGAGGATATTGAAGTTTTTCATCCTCCTGCGTAAGTGCCGCCATTCTATCCCTTTCCATGACTGAATAGGTATATTCAAGCCCGTATCCAAGAGCGCCGGTCGTCGGATCAACGATTATCTTGTTACCGGGAACGCCGAGATTGTCCAGGAGAATATTAAGCTGTTTGGCGAGATTTATGTCGATCGGTGATGATGCAATTACGGTATGCTTGTACGCAATTGCACTTGCTCCAATCTGCTTGTAATCTTCTTCTTCAACAGGGCCTAATGCGAGATTTTTCCCTTCGCAGCTTTCGGCTATCAGCCGCAAAACCTCAGTGTCCTTTTCATGATTTGCCACTCCCCACAGGATTACGGGAACATCAACGGCATCGATAACCCTCTTTGCCGTCGCGGCTGCTTCATTGGCGCTCCTGTTCAGTCCATTCGGATCAATACTCCTGAGCTGAAGGGCGATCATCTCAGCTCCGTACTCCTGGATGTTCTTTTTGGCCCACGCCACCGGATCGCCTATGACGTCCTTAAAAGGCTCAACTGCCGCCTCTGCCCAATCATCGGGCGCAAAGTCGAACACCTCCATTGCAATCCGGGGTGGGTTCGGCATTTGACCTTCAAAAAGATAGAAGGGATAGGAAGTCGAGCCTCCGACTTTTACAGCCTTATTTCCCGTACCCAGGGTTATTTCCTTTATTTTTCCCGTATAATCAATTTTTGGCGCTTCAAAAGCCATTTATATCTCCTCCTTTGCTAAAAATTATCTCTTTTTTTCACTGCCATACCAGTCTTTGCTGTACCAGTATCGTTCGCCGGCCTTTAAATATTTCAGCATCTGATCTCTGGTCTGAAAATTTTTTCTCCAGCCAAGATTTTCTCCGGTCCCTATGGTTTCGGGGTTTCCCTCCTCATAGGTCGCGTCGAGAACCTTAACTTTTTTCCCGGTAAAATCTTCTTTTTGAACTTCTTTATATTCCATGATTCTGTCCTCCTTTTTCAATTGCCCTCACCCGCGCGCTGCGCACCCTCTCCCATTAAACTCGGAAGAAAGGAGAGGGTTTCCGCAGCATTAAGCCTCACCCTTAGACACCCCCTCTCCTTTTTTCATTTCTTAATGGGAGAGGGGGGCGGGGGGTGAGGTCGAGCCATACGATCAGCCGATACCTGCGGCCATTTTGGCCGCCCTGACCGTGTTCAGCATGAGCATGGTAATTGTCATAGGGCCTACGCCGCCCGGCACGGGCGTAATCGCGCTCGCCGTATCCTTCACCTCTTCAAAATCGACGTCTCCCTGCAGTATGGCTTTTCCCTCCGGAGTCATTCCGACCCGGTTGACGCCGACGTCTATCACCACCGCGCCCGGTTTGACCATATCCGCCGTAACTGACTTCGGCGCGCCCGCCGCCACGATTAAAATGTCCCCGCGCAGGGTATGGGTTTTCATATCCTTTGTCTTTGTATGACATATGGTTACGGTCGCATTCGCGCCATCTTTTTTTTGGACAAGCATCATTGCAATAGGCTTGCCCACGATGTTGCTTCTCCCCACCACCACAACCTCGGCTCCCTCGATTTTTGTACCGGAGCGAATGAGCAGCTGTTGTATTCCATAAGGAGTGCAGGGGTAAAACCTCGCCTCGCCGATCATCAGCCTTCCCACGTTTACCGGATGAAAGCCGTCCACATCTTTATCAGGATCAATTGCATAGAGCACTTTATTTTCATTAATATGTTTTGGGAGAGGCAGCTGAACCAGTATCCCGTGTATCTTCGGATCTTTATTATACGTGCTTATCAATTTTAATAGATCGGACTCCGCTATATCCGCCTGCTGATCATTCTGAATAGAGTAAAAGCCGAGATCCTTTGAGGTCTTTTGCTTTGCGGTAACATAGCTCACGGAAGCGGGGTTTCCACCGACAAGTATGGTGACAAGGCCGGGCTGAATATTATGCTTTTTTTGGAGATTTTCAACGTCGGCCTTCAATTCTTCCCGGATCTGTTTAGCAATTTCATTGCCGCTTATAATCTTGGCGCTCATTTAATTCTCCTTTTTTTATATATTCGTGCGTTAAAATACGCCGATCACTTTCCTCCTCTTTACGTCAACATCGATCCGCCGGTACGCGGGATCAGAGGCTGTTCCCGGCATAAGGCTTATCGCTCCTGCTACCGGGACGACAAATCCGGCGCCTTTATACGTTAGAATGTCCCGCACGGGAAGGGTCCAGCCCTTCGGCGCGCCCTTGATCGTCGGATCATGGGAAAGGCTCAGATGCGTTTTGACCATGCATGTCCCGAGTTTTGCCGTCTCGGGGTCCTTCTCCATCTTCTTCAGCTTGGCTTCAGCCTCAGGGGTGTAGCTTACTCCCGAGGCGCCGTACACCTCTTTGGCGATCATCTCAATCCTTTTGCCTAACGGAGTATCAAGCTCATACAGACACTTGAAGTGGGAATTTTCCTTGCACGCGTCAATAACCGCGTCCGTGAATTCAAGCGCGCCTTCGCCGCCATGGAGCCAGTGGTTGGATACTGCTACTCTGGCGCCTGCCGCTTCGGCCTGTTTTTTGATGACCGCTATTTCGTCCTTGGTATCGGTATGGAACGAATTGATGCAGACAACGGGATTGATCCCGGCCTTCCGGACGGTATTGATGTGCTGAACCAGATTCTCGCATCCCTTTTCAACCATCCCTACGTTCTCCTTCGTGTAAACCGGATCAAGGGGCTTGCCCGGAGGAACGGGGGGGCCGCCGCCGTGGCTCTTGAGCGCCCTGACCGTGGCGACGATAACGGCGCAGTGGGGCTTGAGGCCGCTGAATCTGCATTTCAGGTTCCAGAATTTTTCAAAACCGATGTCGGCGCCGAAGCCGCTCTCGGTGACGTGATAATCCGAGAGTTTTAAAGCGAGTCTGTCCGCTACAATCGAGGATTGACCTATTGCGATATTCGCAAAGGGACCGGCGTGGACGAAAACGGGCTGGCCTTCAAGGCTCTGAAGAAGATTGGGGTTGATCGCATTGAACATCCAGGCGGTCATGGCGCCGTCGACTTCGAGATCTTTCGTGGTGACCGGCTCGCCCTTTTTATTATAAGCAACCACGATTTTGCCCATTCGCTCTCTCATGTCTGCAAGGCTTGTCGTGACGGCAAGTATGGCCATGAGCTCCGAGCTTACCGCTATTCCGAACTTTGATTCCATCAAAAATCCGTCACTTGGGCCGCCGAGGCCTATATTGATTCTTCTCAACGCCTGCGCGCAGAAGTCGATAATCCATCCCATTTCCACCTTTCGTGGATCTATATCGAGTCGTCTGAGCTTTTTGGCCGTCAGCATTGCGTCATCATAGTTAAATTCATGCTGCATCCGTGAGGTCAGGGCCACCATGGCAAGGTTATGGGCATTCATGATATCATTTATATCCCCGGTGAGACCGAGTGAAAAGGGAGTAAGCGGTATGCATTGTGCAAGCCCGCCTCCTGCCGCGCTTCCCTTGATATTCATCGTCGGCCCCCCGGACGGCTGCCGTATCGCCCCGGTGACTCTTTTTCCCCTCTTGCCAAAACCCTGTACCAGACCCATTGTAGAAGTGCTTTTACCCTCTCCGAGGGGCGTCGGAGTTATGGCGGTGACATCTATATACTTGCCGTCCGGCTTGTCTTTTAGTCTTTCCAGAACAGTCTCGAAATCAATCTTGCCGTAATAGTGCCCGTGCGGTATTAATTCCTCGCTTTTAATGCCGAGCTCTTCCGCAAGCTGATAAATGGTTTTCATTTTCTTTTCGCATTCTTCGGCAATCTGCCAGTCAGCCAGTTTGGTGGGATCTAGTTTTGTCATGTAAACACCTCTTACCGTATCAGAATTATTTTAAATTTATAGTGCTCCCGCGGACGTATAGTGTATTATCCTTCCGTGGTATAACGCCATTTGGCTTATTAGGCTGATAACAGAATTCTTTATTCTGTGTTAAAAATTTAATAGGGGCCTAATAATATAATTAAATAATAGAATAATGATACCGATGGTAGGCCACTGTGCATCATAAAAATTTGCCCTCTTAAGGCAAGTATTTTTTTTAAAATTTTAAAGTTTATTAATAATTTGTCAAAACCGGTTCCCCTTCCCGGATGAGGGGCTTTTCGCTTATCGGGAGAGAGACCGTGAATGTGCTCCCGTTACCCTCTTCACTCTGCACCGTGATGGCCCCTAAATGGGATTCAATGATTTCCTTAATAATAGGAAGGCCCAGTCCGGTTCCGATTATTTGTCGGGTCTTTTTATTTTTAGCGCGGAAGAATCTTTCGAAGATAAATTTCAAATCTTCCCGGCTTATGCCGAACCCGTTATCGGAAACGGAAATTCTGAGATAGTCCTTGTCCCTTTCCCCGTATATGTCGATTTTGCCGCCCGAATCGTTATATTTAATAGCATTGCTTATCAGGTTGACAAAGACCTCCTTCATTCCCTCCCTGTCTGCATTAATCTTGGGCAGATTGTCTAAAGAAATATTGATGGTAATTTTTTTATCCTCTGCCTGGGGTTTAAGGATCTCGATCGCATCGTATACCACCTCCCGAATGTCGAGGAGAACCTTTTTTTGAATGGACATCCCGGCTTCAATTTTACTGATGCTGAGAAGGTCTGAAATAAGGGCGATAAGGCCTACCCCCCACAGTTTTGCCTTTTCAATCATTTTTAACTGTTCTTCGCTTAATTCCCCCGCCGCTCCCTCGAGAAGGGTGTTAAGCTGTTGGGTTATGGTTGCAACCGGGCTCTTGAGCTCATGGGTGACCTTGGCTATGAAATTTGATTTCATCTTTTCCACGGCTTTTTGATGGCTGATATCCTGCAATATGGCCACAGCGCCGGCAATTTCACTGTCAGCCATAACGACCGGGGCCACATGCGCCATCAACGGTATGGCATCGTTTCCCGCTATCTCGCTGACGATTCCCGCGTTGTGACTGCTCTTTCCCCTTAGGGTGTCTGAAATCATGATCGAGAGATCTTTACAGTTGATACATTCGTCAACATCCTTGCCTATTGGATCATCACCGGAAATATTGAGAAGCTTGCTGGCAATCGGATTATACAGGGCTATCCTTTTGTCCTTATCGATAACCAGCACCCCGTTCGGCATGCAGTTCATGATAGTCCTGATTTTACTTTTTTCCTGATCTATTGCATGAAGCCCCTTCTCCTGTTCAGCCCGTAAATACTCGGCTTCCCGGATGAGAGCCTTATTGCTCAGGGCTTTCTTCACAACCAGCCTCAATTGATCGGGCGTAAATGGTTTCGCTATGTAATCAAAAGCTCCTATCTTCATAGCCTCGACGGCGGTTTCAATGGTTGCGTATCCGGTTATGACGATAGTATATATTGACGGGGATTGGGATTTTATTTCCTGGAGAACTTCCATGCCGTTTATGCCCGGCATCATAAGATCAAGGAGAAGGATATCAAAAAATTTATTCTTAATCAATTCAATGCCGTCACGGCCGTTTTCAACCGTATCAACATTCCAACCTTCTTTCTTTAAAATCTTTGTGCAGCCGTCCCGTATAACGGCCTCATCATCGATTACCAGAATATTAACTTCTTTTATTATCATTTTTTTAAAAGTTTATCAATTCTTTCAAGTATCACTTTCGGTTCCACCGGCTTATCAATATAGTCTTCAGCTTCTGTTTCCATTCCCATCCGGGGAGTATAGGGGGTCTCCGCTATATGAGAAGCCACGGCGGTAAGAAGAATTACCGGAATATCGCGGTATTTTTCATCAGCCTTGAGTTCGGCGCACATGGTGTACCCGTCTTTTACCGGCATCATTACATCAAGGACGATAATATCCGGCCTCTCGGATTTGACTTTTTCAATACCTTCATTACCGTCATAGGCGAGGGCAACCTCATAACCGCCTTTTTTTTCAAGGAGCAGTTTTATAGCCTCACCGTAATCTGAATCGTCATCAACAATCAATACTTTTGATTTAGCAGCCATGAGTCGTTCCTCCTATATGTTGATAGATTTGTTGCTCTTCTATTTCCTCATCTCCTTTTCTTACACATTGCTCCGCAATCTCAAACCTTCGGCCGCGGGAGGAGACCCGATTTTTCCGCAATCTCCCTGACCTTTTCTTCCCATTCGATCGCCATGATGTGAATTCCACTCACGCCTTCGATTTTTTTCAGCCGCTCAATAGTTTCAATGCACAGTGCTATCCCTTCATCCGCCTGTTTTTCCTTAGCCACGCTTTTCAACCTTTCTATCAGCTCATCGGGAACGTCCATTCCAGGAACTTTTGTTTTCATGTACCGTGCCATGCCGACGGATTTGAAGGGCGTAACACCGGCAAGAATGTAGACCTTTTTATGAAGTCCCCGTGCCCGTATACCATCCATCCATTGCTCAAATTTTTCGAGATTATATACGCATTGAGTCTGGATGAACTCCACTCCGGCCGATATTTTTTTTGAAACCCTCGGCACCCGTATTTCGAAGGGATCGGCGAATGGATTTTCAGCGGCTCCGATAAACATTCCGGGGACCCCGTCAAGGGGCTCGCCGCTTAAGAATTTGCCCTCGTCCCGCATATGCCGCACGGTCTGAATAAGCTGCACGGAGTCCAGATCATAAACGTTTTTCGCTTTCTGGTGATCCCCGAAGCGCTGGTGATCTCCCGACAGGCAGAGCATGTTGTTTATCCCGTGGGCTGCCGCACCCAGTATGTCGCTTTGAATCGCGATCCGGTTCCGGTCGCGGGTGACCATCTGCATTATCGGTTCAAGCCCCATCTGCTTTAAAATAATACACGATGCGATGCTGGACATCCGGACCACGGAAGTCTGGTTGTCCGTCACGTTTATTGCGTCCACGGCGTCCCGCAATAATTCAGCTTTTTTCCGTATGACGTCGGGATTCACGCCCCGGGGTGGACCGCATTCGGAGGTAACGGCAAATTTCCCGCTCTCCAGAATTTTCTCCAATTTACTCAGGGTTTTCATGATTTAAGATCCTCTCTGATAATCCTCCGCGGACCTCCGTCACGGCCGGTTGACCAGTCTTTAATCGGAACCACCTCTTCAAACAGCTCAAGCGATTCCAATTCCCTCAGCCTGTCGTATATGAGCTGCCAGCCGCATTCCACATCCGGATCGATTTCGCACTTGCCCTTGCTGGATCCGCCGCACGGGCCGTTGAGCAGGCTTTTCGAGCATCTGGCTATGGGACAGATGCCGCCGGTTTTATGGAGGATGCAGCTTCCGCAGGCCTGGCACCGTTCCGACCATACGCCCTGTTCCACGGTAACGCCGATAAAATTTGTGTTGATGCCGGGGTACACCGGTATTCTCCGGTACTTCTCTGCGGTAAATTGAACGCCTGCGCCGCAGGCTAGGGAAACAACGGCTTCATAATCATCTATATAGCTCCTCATCTGCTCCAGATATTCCGGATCGCACTGCCGTTCCAATGTCTCCTCGCGGATTTCGATAGGATTGTCCTCTTTTTCCCGGGCGAGCCGTATGGTGGAGGATAAAATTTCCACTTCTTTCTGCCCGCCGGCGGAACAGACGGTCACGCACCCCTTGCATCCGACGACCAGTATCTTTTTTTTATCTGCAATCATTGCGAGGATTTCTTGTATCGGTTTCCCTTCACCAATTATCATGTCGGTTCTCCTAATTAATACTTGTCCGCGATCCCTTTTCAAGCCGGATTTTCCAGCTTTTCTTTTTTCAGCTTGATGGCGCTCGGCCCGAGATTCTTTATTTTCTCCGTCATCTCCTTGGCAATCTCCACGAACCGTGTGCCCTCACCGGCGGAGAGATTATACATCTGGAGCCTTTCGCTCTCAAGGCCGATGCTGGAAAGGATTTTCTTGACCCGCTCAACCCTTTTCCTGGCCCGCAAATTGCCCACAAGGAAGTGGCAATTCCCCTCTTCGCACCCTACCAGATACACTCCGTCAACGCCGGCTTCAAAAGCCCTCAGCATATGAATTACGTCCACCTTGCCGGTGCAGGGCATACGTATTATCCTGATATTTGCCGGATACTGCGCCCTCATCGAACCTGCCAGGTCCGCGGCGGAGTATCCTCAATAGCTGCAACAGAAGGCGATTATCGTCGGCTCAAAATCGCTCATCATGATACCTCTCTCATTAATTCCACGCATTTCGCGATGATTTGAGTATCTCTATAATGTTGCAGTTCGATTGCCTTGCCGGGGCAGTCGCTTGCGCAGGTCCCGCAACCCTGGCACAGGGCCGGATTTATCTCGGCCACTCCCTCGCTGTTTATAAAGGGAACGCCGAAGGCGCATGCCCGCACGCAGGTCAGGCATGCGGCGCAGAGATCCGGCGTCACCGTGGCAACAACACCGTCAGCCTGCAGCTTTTCTTTGGAAAGAACCGTTGCCGCCCTGGATGCGGCAGCCGCCGCCTGCGCGGCGGTTTCTTCCATTAGTTTGGGCATATGCGCCATCCCGCACATATAAATGCCTTCAGTGGAGAAGTCAACCGGCCGAAGCTTCATGTGCGCCTCAAGGTAAAAGTTGTCCCTGGTCCGGTTGATTTTCAGAAGCGTGGCCAATTCTTCGTTTTCACGAGGCACTATTGCGCTGCTCAAGATCAGAAGATCCGGGCTGAGCTTAATGGTCAGTCCTATGATGGGATCATAGACCGATACAGAAAGCAACCCCTTTTCAACTATGACCTCGGGCTTCCGCTCAAGATCGTATCGGATGAAGACAATCCCCGCCTGGCGGGCCCTGGTATAGTATTCTTCCAGGAGCCCGTACGTCCGCATATCGCGGTATAAAATGTATATCCGTGCCGATGGATTCATCTCTTTGATCTTCAGGGCGTTTTTTACCGCCACGGAGCAGCAAATCCTGCTGCAGTAGGGCCTGTTTTCGTCCCGGGAGCCGACGCATTGTATCATTACAAAGTTACCGGCGTTTCTCATGGAGTCCGGGTCATGGACAATCTGCTTCTCCAGATCTTTCTGCGTAAGAACCCGTGTGTCTTCACCGTAAAGGTACTCGGAGGGCTTGGATTCTTCACCTCCGGTTGCTACTATGGCAATGCCGTGGTCAACCTTCATGGCCCGCATTGCGGGTCCTACGAGCAGGCTCGTGAAGAAGTTGCCCTTATATCCTTCAAAACCGTCAATAACGGCGTCCTTTATCACGGTAATCTTCGGGTTGGACTCTACTTGTTCGATAAGGTTCTTTAGATATGACTGTACGTCCTCCCCGCGGATGGTATAATAAATATTCCTGAGGTTTCCGCCCAGCTCGGCCTCTTTTTCAACAAGGGTGACCTCGAACCCCTGCTCGGCAAGCCGCAGCGCCGCGCACATGCCCGCGTGCCCGCCGCCGATGACCAGTCCCTTTTGGTTGACATCCAGGGTCAACTCCCGAAGAGGCTGGAGCAGCGCCGCGTTGGCCGCCGCCATCCGTACCAGGTCCTTGGCTTTTTGCGTTGCTTTTTCACGCTCGCTCTGGTGCACCCAGGAGCACTGGTCTCTGATATTGGCCATCTCGAACAGATACTTGTTCAGGCCCGCTTCCCGTATCGTGGAGCGGAACAGGGTTTCATGGGTCCTCGGCGAACAGGATGCAACCACGACCCTGTTGATGTCGTTCTCTTTTATTGCGTTGCGGATTTTTTGCTGCGTGTCCTGGGAGCAGGTATACAGGTTCTCATCGGCAAAGACCACGTGGGGCAGGGCGGCTGCATAGGCTTTGATCCCCGGCACGTCCACAAACCCGCCGATATTTATTCCACAATTGCATATAAACACTCCGATGCGCGGCTCCTGGCCGCTGACGTCTTTTTCGTCAGGATAGATGATCTCTTCCATGAGTTCACCGCGGGCTTCAGATAAGATTCCGCCGGCGTATGCGGCAGCTCCGCTCGCCTGCATGACGGTCTCGGGAATGTCCTTGGGCGACTGAAAGGCGCCGCAGGCGTATATCCCGTTCCGGGATGTTTTAAGGGGCTCAAAGGCGGCGGTGGCGCAGAAGCCGTGCCGGTCGAGATCGATGCTTAGTCGCCGGCATAAATCCCGCGTGTTTTTTGACGGTACGAGCCCTATGGAAAGGACCGCCAGGTGAAACTCCTCATCCCGCGACAGGCCGTTCCCGTCCACATATCTGATAGAGATGTTTTTCGTATCAGGCTTTTCCAGCAGATTGGAAACCATAGAACGTATATATTTGACGCCATGTTCGTTTTTGGCCCTTTCATAGTAGGCGTCGAATTCCTTTCCATACGCCCGGATGTCTATGTAAAAGATAGTTGGCTCTATTCTATTATCGTGCTCGCGCGCGATAATGGCCTGCTTGGTTGCATACATGCAGCACACGGAGGAGCAGTAATCGTTTCCACAAGAGGTGTCGCGGGAACCGACACATTGAATCCACGCCACCCTGACCGGGTGCGTGCGGTCCGAGGGACGGACTACCTCGCCCCTGAAGGGGCCGGAGGCTGAAAGTATCCGCTCGAACTCCATGCTGGTGACTACATTAGGATATCTGCCGTATCCATACATTCCTTTTATCGAAGGGTCAAAGGGTTCGAACCCGGGCGCGAGTATTATAGAGCCGACGGAAACCGCCCGTGTCCTTGGGTTGTCGTCATGCTTTATGGCTTCGGCGAGACAGGCCTTGACGCACTGCATGCACTCGCAGCATATTCCGCATTCCAGACAGCGGCTCGCTTCAGCCACGGCCATTTCTTCGGTAAAGGTGCGTTCCACCTCGGTGAAGTTACCTGTGCCCGTGCGCTCCAACGCCGAATTTTTTGGGGTTTTATGCCGCGGTATATCTTTGTAGGGGCGGTCTTTCGGAAGTGTAGCAACCGGCTTATCCTCTTTTTCCCTTCCGAGAATCAGGTCTGTACCATAGTCGAATCGCCGTATGCTCTCGGCTGCCCGGTGCCCCTGCTCTATGGCCTCCACTACTGACTTGGGGCCGTACACGACATCGCCGCCGACAAAGACGCCTTCAATATTTGTTCCCAGAGTTACGGGATTTGCCTTAATGCCGGGTCCCTTTTTTGCAACAGGGCTGTCATCGCCGATCCAGTCCAGGTCCGCCGATTGGCCGATGGCGATGATAATAGTATCGGCATCGGTTTCGGAGCGGCAGCTATCATCAAACCGGGGATTGAATTTCCCGTCCGGATCAAAGACGCAGGAGCACCTGACAAGCCGTATCCCCTTTACCGCGCCGTCATTGCCGAAGATTTCTGTAGGACCCCAGGAGGGTTTGATCTCTATTCCCTCGTCTATGGCATCCTGTATTTCCCACTCGTGAGCGGGCATCTCCTCCCGGCACTCAAGGGAGACAACTTCAATACGTTCGGCACCCTGCCGCTTCGCGGTCATGGCAACGTCTATTGCGACATTCCCCCCGCCGATGACTACGACCTTTTTACCGACGCGGATTTCTCTGCCTGAATTCACGTCTCTGAGGAAGTCGAGGCCCCACAGTACGCCGTCGAGATCAGCGCCTTTAAACGGCACCCTGCGTGAAAGGGGAAGACCGACGCCGATATAGATTGATTTGAATCCTTCCTGTTTAAGGGACGTGATGGTAAAATCCCTCCCCAGTTTCATGCCGGTTTTTACCCCGATGCCGAGGTCGATTATATTCTGAATGTCCCAATCGAGGTATTCATCCGGGAGGCGGTACTTTGGAATACCATAGCGCACGGCGCCTCCCAGCTTTTCTTCGGCTTCGAATAGGGTGACCGGGTATCCCTGCAGTACCAGCTCCCGTGCGCACGTAAGTCCTGACGGGCCTCCGCCGACGACGGCTACTTTCGGCTTGTCGGGATTTATTTCGGCCTTTGCAACCTTGATTCCCGACTCCGTACGCATCCGGCGGACTTTCTCGGCAGCAAAGCGCTTCAGGTTGTTTATGGCAACCGCCTCATCAATTTCTCCGCGGTTGCACTTTCCTTCACAGGGGTGATGGCACACCCTGCCGCATATAGAGGGGAGAGGGTTTCGTTCAAGGATGAGATTGTACGCTTCTTCAAATTTACCTGCCGCCACCAGTGAAACATATCCCTGGACATTTACCTTTGTAGGGCACGTCATCACGCAGGGCGCCCGGTCGGCCTTGGAAATAGCGTATGCGTTGGGAATTGCCTGCGGGTATCTTTTGTGGATGACGTTTCTCCGGCCAAGATTCATGTTAAATTCATCCGGCAGCTCAATGGGACAGTTCTTGGCGCACTCTCCGCAGCCGGTGCATTTTTCCCGGTTTACGTAGCGCGGGAATTCCCGGATCGTCACCTCAAAGCCGCCCGCTTCACCGTCCGCCGATTCTATCCGGGCATTTGTTATTATCTCTATATTTCTGTCCTTACCGACTTCAACAAGCTTCGGTGAGATGATGCACATGGAGCAGTCGTTTGTGGGAAAGGTTTTATCAAGCTGCGCCATCCTTCCGCCGACGGCCGTTGTTTCTTCCACCAGGTAGACCTTAAAGCCTGAGTTGACCAGGTCCAGCGAAGCCTGGATGCCGCCGATGCCGCCGCCTACCACCATTACGGCGCCGACTTTGCCGCTGCTTTTGGTTATATTTTCGTTCATGTTCATTCTTTATATACTATAAATAAATTGATCGACTTAGGCGATTTTTTATTTCCCCTCCCTTGATGGGAGGGGTTAGGGGAGGGTGATTATATCTGACATTAACTTTTTCCACCCCC
>Ga0154758_125_pt1 | contig 52739 bp, 42 predicted proteins | sample Rifle2008BG16ft_FD_105766 | JGI IMG/M metagenome (GOLD analysis project Ga0154758, IMG submission 105766) | Spirochaetes bacterium RBG_16_49_21
AGAAGGCAAGATGATCCCTAAAAAGTATACCTGCGACGGCACGAATGTTTCCCCACAGCTCGCATGGAGCGGCATTCCCGCGAATGCCAGGAGCATCGCTCTCATATGCGATGATCCTGATGCGCCGTCCGGCACATGGGTGCATTGGGTTGTTTTCAACATGCCGGCCGCGACCAAGGAGATCTCGGAAGCCGGTGGGCTGCCGGCCGGAGCGCAGCAGGGGATTAATGATTTCAAAAGGATTGACTACGGCGGGCCCTGCCCGCCAAGCGGCACCCACCGTTACTACTTCAAGATTTACGCGGTCGATATGACGCTCAATCTTAAGGAGGGCGCTACCAAAGCGGATCTCCTCTCGGCCATGCAGGGCATATACTTGCACAGGGCCAGATCATGGGGAAATACCAGCGCTCGTGATTGCCGGTGCGCGATGGTCCACAGCAAGATGGTGCTGGCCGATCCGTTCGGCAGACATCCGATACTGATCACCGGCTCGACAACGCTATTGTCTTGACATTTCATCAGGCTGCTTCCATTGTTCAGTACAGATGCAGGAGGCAGGCCATGTCTTTACCCACCAGAAACAATCCCTACACCTTCAATGAATTTCTTCAATGGCGTAAAAACGTAGACTATTACGGCGACGATCCCTTTCTCCGGAAGGCGCTGAAGCATTTCACCGGCAGGGATTGGGAGTCCGTCGATGCCGAGGCGCGGAAAATCTCGCCCAAGGTCTCGTTCCGCTGGCGCGACATGGCCGAGGCCGCCGCAGTCCCGGAAAAGCGCCCCTTTCTGATGCAGTATGACGGGCAGCACAACCGGATCGACCGGATCGTGCGTCCCCGCGAAACCGAGACCATGGAAAAGGAGATATTCTCGGAAGGCCTTTTCTCACCGTCCTCGTCTCCCTGGGTCAAGCTCATGAAGATGTACCTGATCTACCAGAACGGCGAAGCCTGCATCGCCTGCCCCATCACCTGCACCGAGGGGCTCGTGGCGATCCTCGATAAATTTGCGGACACGCCGGAGACGCAGCGGATTCTCCGGCACTGCAGGGCCGGCATCGACGGCGACTTCGCCATCGGCGCGCAATACCTTTCGGAGATACAGGGCGGGTCCGACGTGCCCTCCAACGTGCTGGAAGCCGCGCAGGAGGGCGGCGTCTGGAAGCTCTACGGCACCAAGTTCTTCTGCTCCGCCACCCACGCCGATTACGCCGCTGTCACGGCCAAGCCCGCGGGCTCGGACAAGGTCGCGCTCTTCGTGATGCCCTCGTGGCTCCCCGGCGACAGGGAACAGGAACGCCGCAACGGGTATACCATCGACCGGTTCAAGTGGAAGCTGGGCACCAGCGAGCTCACCACGGCCGAGATAACGCTGAACGGGGCGGTGGCGTACCCGCTGGGACCACTCGACCGGGGCGTGGCCAACGTGGTAGGCATCGTCCTCACCTATTCGCGCCTCACCGTGGGCCTTTCATCGGCTGCCACCATGACCAGGGCGGCTCGCGAAGCCGTGCGGTACGCGTCCTTCCGGGAGGCCTTCGGGATGAAAATCGACCGCTTCCCCATGATGGTGGGGCAGCTGCGCGCTATGGAGCGCTCGGCGAAGCGGACCACGGCCGGCGCCTTCAGTCTCTACCGCGATTTCCTGGACATGGGGGGCGAGCTCAAAGGGGGCCTCGGCGCAGACGAGCCGGCGGGCGTCCGGGAAAAGCGCTTCAACGTACGCGAGCTCATCATGCTGCAAAAAATTACGGCGTCACGGGACTGCACCGACCTGGTCCATGAGGCCATGTCCGTTTTCGGCGGCCACGGGGTGATGGAGGACTTTTCATCCCTGCCGCGTCTCTATCGCGATTCCGCAGTGAACGAGCTCTGGGAAGGTCCCCGCAACGTGCTCCTCACGCAGATCCATCGCGACTGCCAGCGCGCCGCGTCCTGGTACCGTCCCTCGTCCTTTGTGGCGGGGATTCTCAAGGGCGCCGACGGCCGCCTCATCGCGGAGATGGGAAAGGAAATGGACGAACTGGTGGCGCACCCGAGCCTGGTCCAGCCCGGCGAGGGGAGCATTGCCGTATGCGCTCGGTGGGACGACTTCTGCCACCGTCTCTTTCACGCGTATCAGGACCGGGCGCTCGAAGAGGCGGAACGCGATCCGATATGATGCTGCTCTCCTGATGCGTTTTCAGGGTCAACATGAATCACAACATTTTCAAGATGCCTCAGTTGGTTGCGCAACTGATCCCGTACCGCTACGGCTACTACATGCCCGCTTTCCACGGATAGTTGTGAATCCACGGTGATATTCAATTCCCCAACAAGATTATGGCCAAGCCAACGGGCACGAATTTCGGTTACATCCTTCACCTGAGGGATATGATCGACCGCATGTCGTATCTCATCAATAATATCAGGATCAACACCATCAATCAGCCGTGCGAATATCGTCTTTCCCGAATCATACACTATTTTCATGATGGTTGCGGTTATCAGCAAGCCTATGATCGGGTCGGCAAACGGGTAACCGAGTAAAGCGCCGATTGCACCGAAAAGCACTGCAAGACTGGTTAGACCGTCAACCCTCGCGTGGTATCCATCGACGATGAGCGCCGCGCTTTTCATTTTTTTACCGGTCCTTATTCGCAGTATTGCCACCGCTTCATTGCCGATAAAACCGATCATAGAAGCGCCAATTACGGCCCATACATTTTTTATTTCAACCGGGTGCATGAGCCGATCAATCGATTCGTATCCGGCAACTATGGCGCTTATCAAAATTATGAAGACGATAAAAACTCCGGCAAGGTCTTCCACCCTGCCGTAACCGTAGGTGAACCGTTTGGTTGGTTTTTTTTGAAGTAATTTGAAGGCTAGTAAAAGCGGCACCGCCGTTATTGCGTCACCGATATTATGGATCGTATCGGCGAGAAGGGCGACACTTCCGGAGTGCATGACCACGATTACCTGCAATAACGCGGTCATAAATAATCCAATAAATGACCATTGAATAGCCCGAATTCCCTCTCTCGTTGACGCGATATTCGCATTGTGTATCCCATGTACGTGACCGTGAGATCCGTGATTTTTCTTTTCATTTCCATGTCGGAACATTTGAGCGCTCCTTCTATCACATCGCTGTCATCTCAACTCCTTCACTTTTGCAGAAGAAAATATATGTTGTCGTTTCATCATATCTTCACTCCCTTTTTGGCTTTTTAGCGCGTATAGCCATATAAATCAATATGGCATATAGACAGCTTGCTGTCAATAATTTTTTTATATTTTATTGCTTGACAGCTTAGTGTATATCGTTTAACTTATAAATATGAAAAAGAAAAATGAAGAATCAATGAAGAAGACAACCATACGAATCCCTATGGACGCGTACAAAAAGATCGCTCATTATTGTATTGATAACGATGTTAACATGCAGGATTTTCTAAAAATGGCCGCACTCCACTGGATAGACCATAAAATCAATCTGAAAAAGGATTAAAAAGGAGCCATGCCCAAGGAGTTGGTCGCGTACGCTGCGGTAAAAAACGGCATGCCGCTTCTCCACAAGGACCGCGACTTCGACATAATAGCGAAACATACGAAACTCAAATTAGTCACGCCATGATCCTATGGCCGGGTTTCACGCGCAGCGACATTAATTCTTGATTATCAACGAAGGACCATGAGAAAACAAAAAAAAGATACGGGAACCGGCAGATTAAAAATCGGCGACAACTGGAACGCGATCACCATCATCGCGCTGTCGCAGACAAATCCCCTGAAGGCAATCGCGGAGTTCGCGGAAAACAGCATCGACGCCAAGGCGCGGAACATACAGATAATCAAGGGCAAACACCGCGGCGAGCACTACCTTCGCGTTATCGATGACGGCGAGGGCATCGATGACTTCAAATACGTGGCGACCCATATCGCCGATTCGATCAAAAAGCGGCTTAAAAGCGAAGGCATCGCGGGTATCCAGGGCGAATTCGGCATCGGCCTGCTGAGCTTCTGGACCGTGGGTGAAGAGCTAGTCCTGACATCGACAGGAAAAGAGGGGATTACCAGGCGCATGAGGCTTGTGAAGAACAATCCCGGGTATTCCATTGCACCCGTCAATGCCCTCTTCGGCAATCGGGGGAGCGAGCTTCTCATCCAGCCGATCCTGCCGGGCATCCGCCAGCTCAACGGCGAAAAGATACAGAATTATCTGGCCTCGGAGCTACGCGACCGCATTAGTAAATCCGGCGTGAACATCAGCATCATTGACAGGACGGCGCGCAAACAGCTCACGGTCAGGCCAAGGCAATTCACCGGGAGGCTATTGCACAACCTCCCCGAGATAAAAAGCCCCATCGGCGACATTTATTGCGAGCTGTACCTCTCAGAACCGAAACCGGAGCACGCGGTCGGCCTTTACCGGTTCGGCACCCGGGTACTTCCTTCGATCGCGTCGCTTGATCGTTTCAATGCATCCCCGTGGACATCAGGATATATCGAGGGAATCATCGATGTTTCGTTTCTTCAACTAACGCCGGGCACCAGGGACGGCATAATATTCGACGCTTCGTACGATTCTTTCTGCGAATCCATGGCCGAAGTGACGGCGCTGCTGTCGGAGATCGTTTCAGAGCAGGAAAAAACCGAGGAAGAAAAGACGAGCAGGAACATCATGCAGAAGGTTAAAAAAGCGCTCCGGGAGGCCTTCCTGATACTGCCGAGAGAGGAATACAACTGGCTCGACATTCATACCGGCGACAGGGCGACACAGGGAGACGGCACGGGTTCCTCACGCGATTCCGAACCGGCGTCTGGTCACAGGCCGGAACCCGCAACCGCTGCGGGGGGTGCTACGTCCGAAGCTATTGCCAAAACTGCGGAAAAGGCGGCGCAGAAGGCCTTCTTCGAATATCCCGGCCCCCTCTATGGCCTTCTTATGAGCCCGTCATCGGCTATTATGGGCGTTAGTGAAAAGAAAAAATTCCGAGCGATCGCACGAGACAGGAACAAACGTCAAATAAATTCCGGCGTGGACACGAAATGGAAAATTAAAGAAGGCTCCGGAACCCTTGACCCGCCCGAGGGGGAAATAGTGGAATTCACCGCTCCGGATGAACCCGGCATCTCGATCATCGAAGCGACCGCGTTCCAGGATGATGCCACCGCAGCGGCCGAATCCGTCATAACCGTAACGGACCAATTGATGCCGAAAAAGGATTCGTCAGCGGGATTGATGAACAAAAAAGGACTGCCGGGATATACCTATCGGAAGGCCCCGGGAGAGCTCTGGCGTTCCCGCTTCGACCTTGAAAAGTACGTGATAGTCATCAATAACGGACATGCCGATTTCATATTCGCTTCAAAAAACAACACCCGGAAGCTGAAATACATTCTGCGCCTTTACAGCAAGGAGCTCATCCTCGGCAACTTCCCGGAATTGTCCAAGGAAGAGCTGCTGGAGCGCATGATAGAACTGACCCTGTATACGGAAGAGCATATACGGTGAGATTTACCCGTTGCCATGGCGAATAGATCAAAAATAACGAGCCGGGTAATTCATTCCGCGTCTTTGATTCTCAACGAAAAACAGTATGTGTCCATCATTGACGTCTTCCTGCACATGGAATGGCTGACGCCTACTCATGTCTTTGATTGGAGAAAAGGTAAAATTGCTTATCTAGAAAGAACAATACAGGCTAATCTGAATAAAATTTCAGATGCGATACGCGTACTTCAATCATGGGCGAAAGAAAATAATCTTAAACCGAGTGAAACCGCGTATGTTTTGAAGACCGGCGCGTATAAGAGAAATCTACGGTTTACCAAAACAGGTGATGAAAATTTGGAAAAAGCATACCGGACGCATTATATTTCTCCCCTACTTTCAGAAAAAAGGAGAGCCAAACTCGAAGAAAAATTGAGTAAACCGGGAGATATAGTTGTTTACATGATTGTAAGAGACACGAAATGCTCCAGATGCTTAAAGGACATCCATAAAGGAGAGCTTTTATTCATGGATGCCGATAAACCGCTTTGCTTACCATGCGCAAAGCTTGGCCACCTAATATATCTTCCCGCAGGCGATGCAAAACTTTCACGCCTTGCAAAAAAGTACAGCGAACTGCGGGCTGTTGTAGTTAAATTCAGTCGGGCCAGAAAAAGATATGAACGCCAGGGATTGCTCATACAAGAAAGTGCCTTAAAGAAGGCTGAAGAGGACTGCAAATGATCTTCGTAATTCTCAAACTTCTTAATGTTGCTTATATCTTAGCAAAAAATGAACAATGAAAATTCTTGCCTTCAGCGATTGGAGAACACCGCCACGGGAAATTCTTCTTTCTATTATGGATGAATATAAACCTGATGCAATTGTATATGCCGGTGACGACATTTATCGTTTTATACCTTCAAGCACGCCAATTCTATTTAAGACGGGAAAGCATATAATTGAGCTTTCATACCCGGAATTTTCTCCTATCGAAAAATCCAAGAGACGAGTTTTTACTCCTGCTGTTAGTTCCTTTCTTGAAAAACTCGCAGCCTGGAATCCCTTTTTTATGGACCATTTTATTCCTTTTCACTACGTAAATGGAAATGATGACCCATTACTCAATCACAGTGGTCGTTTATTTACCCGTCTTCATGGTGCTAAATTTAAATTTGATAACAAAACTTTCTATTTGAATGAAACATCAACTGGGCGTATATGTTTTAGTCGTTATCCTCCATTTGCAGTTGAAATAACTAGACGCTGTTTAAATTTATTACCGCGTGAAGAAATGCCTCATAAGAATATTGCTGAACTTGATGATTATTCTACTTGGGGTTTATATGCTCCGATCCAGCCAAGTTTTGGGCATTTTGATATCGTAACTGGAAAAGAGCGCATTTCAGCTTTCGGGTTTCAATGTGAATATGGCTCAGACGTTGATGTCACAAATTTCCCTTTGCATGAAGCGCATATTTTTATTTCACACCTACCTCCATATGGAACTCTTGACTTATCACAGCGTTTTGGTGTTAATCATATCGGATCCAAGCGACTCCTTAGAGCTATTAAGAAGTATCAACCTAACATCTTAATTTGCGGGCATAGTCATTTATGGGGCGGCAATGTTAAAAAGATAGGGAATACTATTGTCTTAAATATCAGCTCACATGATTCTACTAATAGTCCTGCAAATTATGCAATTATCAATACTAATAATTGGGCAGTAGAACTTCTATCTTCCAAGAAGAAATCATTTCTTGAAATCCCCGGCATGAGGAAGCTTTTCAATGACATCTCAGAAAAGCCGATGCTGGCCCCAGTTAAATTCCGGAAATCAAGGCCTACTGATGCAAAGCAACTCCTCTCTCTTTTAGACCACATCGAAAAACAGGGAAGAAATGTTAAGATGTTAAAAGAGCGTGTAAAAAGCCTCTCTTGGGAAAAACCTAAAATTATTAAGGCACTGTCGTTCAACCCCCGTAATCAAGTATTTGTAGATGTTGAAACCGGTTCCTTCCAAGGACGATATCCAGGTAACTTATGGCTAATAGGTCTTCTCTATAAAGACAAAATTAGGCAGTTTCTTTATCCGAAGGAAGAAGCATCATTTTTACGCTTTTTAAAAATAAACAAGATTAAATCACTAGCGTCTTGGACAGGTTATGATGCTCTGTCATTACGCCCAATTTTTGATAATGCGCAAATTGGCATAACTTTCATTGATGCATGCAAAAGAATTAGAAACTGTATAATTTGGCATACCTTCAAACTCCATGATTTATATTCCGCACTTTTCGGTCCATCATCAATTAATAATGAATGTATTTCTGGTTTCGAGGCTGGAGTATATGCCGATCACTTAATACTCTCAAAAAAACGATGCTCGTATTGCCCATCAAAACGAGATATCATGGGAAAAATAAGGGATCGTAATAAAATTGATTTGCTGCAAATGAAAGAAGTCTGTATGCTAGTATGGCAATTTAGATAGATGGGGATCAATAACAGCAGCTTCTAAACTTTCCCCTGCTCCTTGAAAATCGGATAGTATGGTTTTTTCATAATGATCTGACTCGGTGTATAATGAATTTTTCATAAATAATCTCTTTTACTTTTTCCCCTCAAGTTCCTCTATGGCGCGCGGCCAATCCTTCTTTAATAGCTGCGAGAGCACCCTGTCCGCAAGCAGCTTGCCGCCGGTTTGACACCGGGGACAGTAGTCCGTTTCATTTTCCGCATATTGAATGCGCTGTATCTGCGTATTGCACACGGGGCAGGGCTTTTTGTAACGGCCGTGCACGGCCATATCTTCATGAAATGCGGTGACTTTTTCCGGAAACCCCCTTCCCGTCTCTTCCCGCAGGCGGGCCGTCCATTCTTGTAAAACGGTTTTTGCGGCATCAAAAAGCCGTTCGACCTGCTCATCATCCATTTTTTGGGTTAACCGCAGGGGCGATAGACGGGCCCTGTGCAGAATTTCATCAGAATAGGCATTGCCGATACCGCTGAAGAGTCGGGGGTCGGTAAGCGCCCGCTTGAGAGTATGGTTCTCGGACACAAGTCGTTCCCGGAATTCATGCAGTGAAGCTTCAAAAATCTCAAGACCTCCGGGATCAAATTCTTCAAGGCTCGACGCGCCATGGATTATATGGAGAGAGGCGCGTTTCTTCGTACTATGTTCAATGACAAGCAGGGAGCCGTTGGAAAAATCAAACGCAGCCAGGCCGTTTTTACGCGGGACAGCAACCCCCTTCTTTTTCCAATAGAGGCGGCCGGCGATCATCAAATGAATTATGAGATAATAATCATCGGCAAGGGAGAAAACAATGCGCTTGCCCATCCGTCTGAAATGCCGGAGCGTCAAACCCTCGATTGAGGAAACCGGCGGATCAACAGAACGAAGAAAAAAGGGGGACAAAAGACGAACTTTTTCCAGGACCTGATTTTTAAGCAGATCTTCAAGTCGTTCTATGTAAACAGTGATGTCGGGGTATTCCGGCATGGATCGCACCTCAGTATGCAGAATTCAAAAAAATTAAAAAAAGATAAAGCGAAAAATCATTTAATTTCAATCAAGCGATACGTTCCACAAGATGCTTCCAGTAGCGCCGGGGTAAAAATTGTTTCTGCAATCTCTTATTTTTTCTGTAACCGATGGCGATATTCGTAAAATAATTATTCCACAGGTTTTGACATGCCAGCTCCGCATCATCATACTCAATTGTGTCAACGATTTCAAAATCGATAATATCCCACTCTCCCCCGGAATACCGGGAAGCGATATTTCTTCCAATGTCGTGAATGATCCAATGCTCTTGCGCCATGCGTTCCGCAAAATGAGGCGACAGTAGCGGAAGGACATTGTAATCGGGCTCAATGGGCGCGTAATATATTCCTCCCGGGGCGAGCCTGAAACGAACAAGCCCGGTCATTCTATGCCATTCCCGGGCTACTTTTTCCGCCAAGCGGCGCAGGGGCATTGCGTTGTCATGAGCAGAGTAATGATCCAACAGCTTGCCGTAACGCCATCCCAGATTGAGGTAGTCGATAATGCATTGGGGAGCATTTGGTACCTCAGACAGATAGCAAAAGAGAACACGCTTGTATGCCAAAGGAGGAAGCTTTGTCTTAATCGCCCCTATGACCTCTTCCGCCTTATTTAAGTCGGTAGCAACATGGATATAATCATGGAAAAGAAGCGGGGTATCCGGCTCCATGACGAGAATACAATGAGGGATGATATTCCCTTTTTCAGCCTCGTAAGCTATGGTCATTAACCCATGAAACGAGCCGTCATAGATATACGTAACCTGCCCTGATCCGGACGCCGGGGACATTACAATTCTCCGGTGATGGCAATAATTCCGGGCTCCGGCGCCGTCAGGAAGTTGGAACCGAACAGATCAAGCTGGCCGATGCTCCGTTCTTTGTTACGAGCAGCGGTCAACAAGAGAGGAGCATGATTTCCGATAATGCGCTCTTTGATCGATACAACGTCAAGTTCTTCTTTTTCAAGATGTTTGCCGTTACAGGTGACAAAGAAACGGGCTCTTTTCAATACAACGCCTGTTCTTTGGAGCTCATCAAAAGTTAGGGACCGTACCGTACGCGATTTCATTATGCGTTGAGCCGATCTCATGCCGATTCCGGGTACCCTCAGAAGCATCGCGTAATCGGCTTTGTTGATCTCCACCGGGAAAAGGTACATATTAGAGAGAGCCCACTGGCTTTTAGGATCCAATTCCGGATCAAAATTCTGATTTTTTTCGCTTAAAAGCTCTCCGGCATTAAAGCCATAAAATCGGAGCAGCCAATCCGCCTGATAGAGCCTGTGCTCACGTCTGAGAGGGGGCTCTGCCACGGGCAGCCGGGCATCAGAAGCGGTGACCGGAACATACGCCGAGTAGTAAACTCTCTTAAGAGAGAAGCTGCGATACAGCGCTTCGGAAAGATTCAAAATGGTGTAGTCACTCTCGGGACTGGCTCCTATGACCAACTGGGTGCTCTGACCGGCCGGGACAAAGCCTCGTTCACGGCCGGGAGAATAATCTCTTTCCCGGCAGTCCAGTATGTTGCTCTTAATGTTTATCATCGCCTTAAAAATGGCCCCCTTTTTTTTCTGGGGAGCAAGCAGGGTAAGGCTCTTTTCAGAGGGAAGCTCAATATTCGCGCTCATTCTATCCGCAAGAAAACCCGTCTTTCTTATGAGCACCGGATCTGCACCGGGCATCGCTTTGGCATGGATATATCCATTGAACCGGTACTTTTTGCGCAGTATTGTTACTGTCCGAAAAATAAGCTCCATGGTATAGTCCGGGTTCCTATATATGGCGGAACTCAAGAAAAGACCCTCTATGTAATTCCTCCGGTAAAGCTGAACGGTTAGTTCCGCAATCTCTTCGGGCGTAAAGAGCGCCCGGGGAAGATCGTTGGATACCCTGTTTATGCAATACGCGCAGTCATACGTACACATGTTGGTGAGCAATATTTTAAAAAGAGAGATACAGCGCCCGTCATCGGACCAGCTATGGCAGATGCCGCTTTTTACCGCCGTTCCTATTCCCCCCAAGTCGTTCTTCCTGCTGCTTCCGCTTGAAGCGCAGGAAGCATCATATTTTGCCGAGCGGGAGAGTATTTCCAGTTTTTTGTATAAATCCATTAAGAGCAATCCGTGCTGAAAATAATCCAGCATATCCCCAGTTTTAATAACCGGTGAATTATACTATACATAAGTATAGTTACTTGGCAACTACTTTTTGATGAAATTAGAAAATTTTTTTCAGACTCTGTGAAAGCCCTTATCCATAGGGTGAAGCCGAGTCGATCAAACAAGGGCTTCCGGAGCGTCTGATATGGTGGATTCAGTTATGCCTAAATGACGGAATAGAGGATTGGCAAAATAATTATCCTGATGTATTATCAAGATGATTCTTTATATTTATATATGAACAAAGATGATGCCGGCACAGAGCGCACAAATATCCAACAGATTCTTATTATCCCGTATACTATTGTGCCATGACTGATAACGTCACCAAAATTATAATCGTCGATGATCACCCTTTCGTACGGCAAAGCATGAAAAGAGTCATTGAAAAAGAGCAGGACCTCTCGGTCATCCGTGAAGCCGGAAGCGCTGAGGAAGCAATCCGCCTGATCTGTCGGGAGGAGCCGGACCTGGTTATCGTCGACATCTCCCTGGAAAGCGAGGCGAGCGGCCTGGACCTCATCAAAACGCTCCGTGTCCGGTTCTCCCGCATAAAAACATTGGTACTTTCGATGCACGACGAGAACATATATGCCGAGCGGGCATTCCGCGCAGGAGCCCACGGATACATCACCAAAAAAGAAGCGCCGGGGGGCATCATCGACGCCATACGCACGGTGATGAAGGGAAAACCGTACCTGCGCGGCAGCATCTCGATGGCCCTCAGGGACCGGCTATTCAAGGAAAAGGCGATGGATGAGAAATAGATTCCCGCTCCACCGGGTCTTATAGAAAAAAATTCATACCTCTACACGCCGTTCTTAATTACTCGAGTTAGGCGAATTTTGTTAAAAATCTCTTACTCCCTCCCCCCTACATGGGGGAGGGTTGGGGTGGGGGTGATTAATGTATGGCGTATAGGTTACTTTTGTACGCCAAAAACATCTATTTCACCCTCCCCTCACCCCTCCCATCAAGGGAGGGGACTGCTTTAATTAAAAATCGCCTAACTCAAGTTAATTATTACCTCACGAAACACGTTATGCCGTATCACCGAAACCATGAGGGGGGATTAACGGATTCTTAGATAAAAAGGCAATACTTCGGTGATAGTCAGAAACTCTTGTATGTTTTATCTTATTGATATTCAGATGTGCCTGTAAACCAAACAAGCTTTTATCAAGACTGAGTGCTCCGGAACGAGCTGTACCGAATGAAACCAATGAATAAGAGAACCGGTATTATGACCCGCTCATCCATTGAAGAAGATGAGGTAAACATCAGGGGAAATACCTCATCCCGAACCATTGAAAATTCTCCGGAGCGCGAGAACGATGATGCGATGACGCCCGCGACACAGCGGTTCCTATACGCCACCCACCTCACCTCCTCATTCTTTGGATGCGATGGGGAAGACCTCATCGGCAATGTCATCGATGCCGTGAGCAATTCCCCCGCGCTTTTTAACCCCCCTTTGGGGGGTTTTTGGGGGGCGTGAGAGCGTGAATTAAAATTCACTACTCATGTAAAATTTTAATTTACAGAAAGGAAGAAGTCCGTATGCTATCATACCATGAGCGGCAATACGGTGAAAATCATCCTCGTGGACGACCATCCGCTGGTCAGGCAGGGACTGAAAAAGGTCATAGAGAAGGAACAGGACCTGGCCGTAATACAAGAAGCCGGCAGCGCCGAAGAGGCGCTACGGCTCATCAACAGGAAGGAGCCGGACCTGGCGATAATCGACATCTCCCTCGAAGGAGAGGCCAACGGTCTTGATCTCGCCAAAGCTCTACGAGAGCGATACGGCTCCATCAAGATATTGGTGCTTTCAATGCATGATGAGAACGTCTATGCGGAACGCGCGCTCCGGGCAGGCGCGCGCGGCTATGTCGCCAAAAAAGAAGCCCCGGGGGTCATCATCGAGGCGGTACGGACCGTTATGAGGGGAGAGCTTTACCTGAGCGGCAGGACTTCCATGAAGATCATCGACCGCCTGTTTCAGGGAAAGGAGATGTCCGCGGAATCGATAACGGAGGTGCTCTCGGACCGCGAGCTGGAGATTTTTCAGTTGATCGGCAGCGGCATGGGCACCGGGGATATCGCCAAAACGCTCAATATAAGCGTGAACACCATTGAAAGCCACCGGAAAAAAATAAAAGAAAAACTGGGGATTGACAAGGGTACGGAGCTGGTCAAGACCGCGGTGCAGTGGGCGGTGACCCGGAAGGTATGAACTGCCGCAATGCCGGCAGCCGCGATCACCGCACGCCCTGAATTTGAAGCGCTTTGTCGAAGGATATGACCGCGTCATAGGTAATTTCAGCCTTTGCCCCGGCCCCCAGATCAAGCTTCCATTTACGGATACCCTGGGCGTAGCGCGTGGTCTTTTCGAACTGCTCGTCCTTTAAAAATTGGTGCGACAGGTTTTTGACCTCCGCGTCGATCTTTTCGTTCCGCGACAACGGCAGGGCGTCGTGCACGAACACTTCAATGCCGCGGGGGAGACGGTTCTCGACCGTGAGCTTATAGCGGTAAAGGATTCTCCGCTTGCCCCTCAGCAGGCCCGCGGCGTCCTCATACTTTTTGACGAGCTCCTTCTTCGCGGCGATGCGCGATTCAATGCCCAGGATAATCTCCTCCGCCATGTCCGGCGCTACCGCCGGCATGGCGGCCTTGCCCATGAACTCGTTGTCAAGGAAGATCTGAGCCTCGCCGGCAAGCCAGGGAAGTCCGGTGGTGTTCCGGACCGCCGCCTTGAGGTAGGCGCTGGGCACGTCTGCGGGGATCGCCTCATAAAAGAAGCGCGGAGCGCTCCCTTTTTCAAGACGGAATTCGCGTATGAACTTCTTCTGGTATTTGGCGGACGAGGCGATGTTCAGTCTTCCCGGGAAGCTGATTTCAAAATAGGGTCCTTTTTCGCGTATCTCGGTTTCATCAGGCTGGAGCCGGTCCATGTCCGCTTTGCTGATCGCCTTCTTTTTCGCCGTTTTTCGCTCCGCTGCCGCGCCTTCGCCGTAGTCCAGTGCCTCGCTCCGCGAGGGAGCCGCAATATCGAGGTACCAGGGTTTGAGGCCCGGGGGGCTAATGGCGCTCGCCGGCGCGCCGGTGGAAAAAGAGAGCATGATATCCTCCCAGTTCTCGCCGGTCATCTGGTAGACGTTGCCGTACACGAAGAGCCCGATCCGCTTCTCCGCGCTGTCGGCGCGCACGTCGTACTTCATCTCCCAGGAGGTGTTCGGTATGACGTAGGTAAAGCTGAAGTCCGCCTCGCCTGGCGCGGGCGTATTTATCTCCACCGCCAGGCGCTTCTCGATATCCACCTTTTCCGTCGGATTTTTAAGAATTCTTGTCCGCTCCGCGTAACGATCCGATATATCGGCGAACTGCTGGATCTGCATTGCCGCCCGATTCGTCAGAATGGCGGTATTGAGCGAGCGATAGGTGCTGAAATAGGAGGTGCCGGCGATCTGGGAAAGCTCGAATTCCCATTTCTGGATATTCTTGCCGATAGTCTCGCGCTCCCGTTCGATCTCCCTCTTTCTGGCGAGGAGGCTCTTTCTCTTTCCCGCAGTGTAGGTGAGCGTATTGTCCCAGACCTTCGCATCGGGGATACGGGTCATGAGCTCCTTGGATACCGTCTGGTTGGTGAAGTCCATTATTGAATCGAGGAACTTTTCCTGCGACTGGATGATCTTGAGCTCGTCCACAAAGAACTGATCCCGTTCCCTGAGGGCCTTGAGCCGGTCTTCTATATCAAGAATCTCCTTACGTTTTTTCTTCACGAGCGCCTTCTTCACCACCTCCAGGGATACGATCGATCCGGTAAAGTTACGGGGCAGGCTGCCGCGCACCGACCAATCGTACAAAAGCGGCGGCAGGCTCCCCAGGGTTATGCGGTTCATTCCCTCTTTAAACCGAAGACGCACCGTGCGGGTTATGGCAGCCTGGTTCTGGTAGAGCTTCACGGCCGTGATTCTGCTCGACAGCGCCTTTTCCTCAGAATCGTCTGCGCCTGCCGCGCTGTACCAGAGGCCGGCTATAACACAGAATACCATCATGAACGTTCGTTTCATATTCTCATTAGATGAATTCGCCGGGAAAAAGCAAGCTATTTTACCTCCGTCATTCAGAAATTCGAAGATTTTAAGTATTTAATTATTTTATAAATTTCTTATTTTTTTACTTGACGACCAAACGGTTGCTGTATATATTTGCTACTAACAATAGTTGCGATAGGCAAATATATATGCCTATCCCCCGGCGTCGCCAGTTTGGATTATGAAATATAGTATTGTAGATACGATCATGCTGTTGAACGAACAGTGCTGCCATTTAAACGAGCAGGACGCAGCCGAAAACAACCTGACCTCAAAGGAGATGCAGGTCCTGCTTTCACTCAATCCGGAGGAGACCGTCTCGAGCGTTGATCTGGCGCAGCGTAACCTCCTTTCGCCTTCGCGGATGAGCCGGATCATCGACGGGCTTGTTTCCAAGGAATACCTCAACCGTGAGACCGACGAGCATGACCGGCGGTACAGCCGGCTCTCATTAACGCCCGGCGGCATTAAAAAAAACAAGCATACAATGGAATTCAAAAAACGGTGTGAGTCAAAAATAAAATCCAAATTGTCCGAGAATGAATTCGCCATTATTCAAAAGGCGCTGCGTCTGTTACTATTTTCCATGGAGGATGAGCATGGGATCAGCTTCACCGATTCAACTGGACACCATTAATGAGCGCTACAGCGGCCTCGCACAGTCGAATTGCTGCCTTTCATGCGGCGGCGCGCTCAACTTCGCCGGTGTTTCGGCCGGCGAGGTTTGCATCGACCTGGGGAGCGGCCGGGGAACCGACGTTCTCCGCATGGCGGACAGCGCCGGCCCGGGCGGGTTCGCGTACGGAATCGATGTATCCGACGGGATGCTTGAAAAGGCGCGGGAAAACGCCCGGAAATTCGGCGTATCCAATGTTCGCTTCATTAAATCCGAGCTGGAGGATATCGGGCTGGATGACGGCGTCGCAGACGTGGTGATATCCAACTGCACTCTCAATCACGCGGAAAACAAACAGCGGGTATGGAAGGAAATCCACCGCATACTGAAAAAGGGCGGACGATTTGTCGTGAGCGACATCTATTCGACTGCCGATGTGCCGGAAGAATACCGGAACGATCCACAAGCGGTTGCCGAATGCTGGGCCGGGTCCGTAACCAGGGACGAGTACCTTCGAACGGTTACGGCCGCGGGATTCTCGGATATACGGATACTCGAAGAGAGCAAGCCCTATCCGAAAGGTAAAATCGAGGTGGCGAGCTGGACGATAACGGCCCGAAAATAAAACAAGGAATCAACAAAAAGGAGATATAACACCATGAATACACTCATCAGGCAGAAGAGCGCCGAAAATCATACGGCCGCACAGTGCTGCGCAAAGATATCGTCTATCATTGCCGGCTGTCATGATTGAGGGGATACCTCCCTCCCCCTTGACGGGGGAGGGCTGGGGTGGGGGTGAAAGGGGATTTGCTCATGCATAGATTTTCACGATACAATATTATGGGGAAGATACGGGATTCAGAAAACTATTTTCTAATGAATCCCCTGACAAAAAGCGCGGATATCCTTGCGCCGGACAAGGCGCAGGAGATTATAAATAAAACCTACGCCGATACCGATGAGCTGTCCGCCAAGGGATACATCCTTGACCAGGCAGAAGAGGAGCGGCTGTACAAGCTTCGCTACCTTGATTTCCTTGAAGAGCGCGACTCGAACGAGGTCCAGATATTTTTTGTACCGTGGTATGAGTGCAATTTTTCCTGTTCCTACTGCTACCAGGAGGGATATTCCCGCGAGCATAAGCCATTGACCGAGGAGGTCATTAATGCCTTTTTTGATTATATCACCCGCGAATTCGCCGACAAGAAAAAATATATCACCCTGTTCGGCGGCGAGCCGCTCCTTGCCGGGAGCGGCGCCCGGCCGCGTATCCAACAGATTGTCACGCAAGCTGCGGAGCGCGGCATCGCAATAGCGATAGTCACCAACGGCTATAACCTTTACGACTACCTTGAGGTGCTGTCGCGGGGCGTGATCCGCGAGATACAGGTGACGTTGGACGGAACGCGGCCGAAGCATGACGGCCGCCGCTTCTTAAAAAACGGGGCGCCTACGTTCGACCGCATCGTGGCCGGCATCGACGGGGCGCTTGAGCGGCACTTCCCGGTCAACCTCCGCATGGTCGTAGACCGGGACAATATTGATGATCTTCCCGGCCTGGCCGCCTTTGCCATTGACAGGGGATGGACGAAAAACCCGCTCTTCAAGACGCAGATAGGCCGGAACTACGAGCTCCACCGGTGCCAGGCCGACAACAAGCGGCTCTTCGACCGGGCGGGCCTGTACGAGAAATTATACCGTATCATACAGGAACATCCTCATTTCCTTGAATTCCACCGGCCCTCCTTTTCGGTCTCCCGTTTTCTGTTCGATAATGGGGAACTGCCGCTGCCGCTTTTCGATTCATGCCCCGGATGCAAGAGCGAATGGGCCTTCGACTACACGGGAAGAATCTATCCCTGCACCGCGACTGTCGGGAAGGAGGGAGAGGAAGTCGGAAGCTTCTATCCGGAGGTCTACAAGCGGGACGATATCATCCGTGAGTGGGAGTCGCGCGATGTGACCTCGATCCCGGAATGCGCCGGGTGCGGCATGCAGCTCGTGTGCGGCGGCGGATGCGGGTCAGTGGCGAAGAACAGGACCGGAAAACTGCATTCCCCCGACTGCCGGCCGGTCCAACCTCTGCTGGAGATGGGAATATCGCTCTATTTCAACAAGGGAAAAATTTAAAAGCCATCTACATCTCCCCGACCTCACCCCCCCTGCCCCCCTCTCCAAATTGGAGAGGGGGGTATAATTAAGCCTTATGCACCCCCCTCTTATTAAGGAGAAGGGGGGATGAGGTCGGGGAGATTAATAAACAGTCTCAAAGGAGAGGCAATATGTCAGGTAAAATAATTTATATTAATTCATCACAGTATGAAAGCGAGGTTTTAAAAGGCGGCACGGTGGTCGTTGATTTTTATTCGAGCGAGTGCCCGCCCTGCGAGGCCCTGGCTGCGAAATTCGAGCCTCTGAGCGGGATATACGGCGGCGACGTCAGATTCATCAAGATATTCCGTCAGGACAACCGGCCGCTTGCCGAGAAACTCGGGGTGCTCTCCTCTCCAACGGTCATTTTTTACAAGAACGGCGCCGAAGTCGGCGAACGCCTGATCGGCGGCATCAGGCGTTCGGACCTCGTAAAAAATCTCGAATTGCTCATACCCGAAGAACGCGCGGCCGAGCTGCGGGCGCTCGCAAAGCCCCTGACCACGGAATGCGACGTGCTCATCATCGGCGGCGGCCCCACGGGTCTCACCGCCGGGATCTACGCGGCCCAGGCCCGGCTGAAAACCATTCTCGTCGACCAGGCCCTTCCGGGAGGCCAGGTGAAAATCACGCATCTGGTCTCAAACTATCCGGGATTTGAAAAGCCCGTTGAAGGATACATGCTTACGCACTTCATGACCGAGCAGGCCAAACACGCCGGCGTCGAATTCCGCCAGGCGGTTGAGGTAAGCGACGTCGACCTTGCTTCCAAGACCATCCTCGTCGACGGGTTTGAGACCGTCCGGGCGAAAAAAATCATCCTTGCCACCGGCTCCTCATACCGCGAGCTCAGCGTTCCCGGCGAGCTTGAATACAAGGGCAACGGCATATCATACTGCGCCACCTGCGATGCAAAGTATTACGACGACAGGGACGTGGTGGTGATCGGCGGCGGCAACTCGGCGGTCGAAGAGTCGCTTTTCATAACAAAATTCGCCCGCACCGTCACCATCGTGCACCAGTTCGATAAATTGCAGGCGAACCGGGAAGCGCAGGAGCGGGCGTTCGCCAACGATAAGATACGGTTCATCTTCGAGCATGAACCGAGGGCTTTCGACAAGCGGCCCGACGGCGGCATGGACGTGACGATAGAAGACCTGAAAACCGGCGGCCGGAAAACGCTCCGCTGCGATGGAGTGTTCATCTTCGCCGGCATGAAACCGAACATCGAGCTCTTCAACGGCTCGCTTGCGCTCGACCGGTGGGGATATGTCGCAGCCGACGAATTTCTCCGGACAAACATCCCCGGCGTGTTCGCGGCCGGAGACATCCGGAGCAAACCCTACCGGCAGATCACGACCGCGGTCGCCGACGGCACCATAGCCGCCATTACCGCGATGAAAGAGCTGGAGAGCATCAATTGACCCGGTGAGTATGGGGTGGAATAGCTCTGACCCCAAATTCAGGGCTGAGACGATATCCCCAAAGTGCAAAATAGCAAAATAAGAGGCTCTGACCCCATATTTTTTTAACATTCCTCCACCTACAAACGTATCTATAGTAAATACCCAGTATTAGGAGGAACCTATGCCAAGACCTTTACGTAATGTTGCTCAGGGACTTACTCACCACACGTACAGCAGATGCCACGGAAAGAGAAATCTTCTGCTTGGTAAATATGGAAGAAAATATTTCATCGAATCAATCAGGGAGTGCCAGGAGAGGTACGATTTTGAGCTCATCGCTGCCGAGATTGTCGCCAATCACATTCACCTTATCATTAAAACGAACAGGGATAAACAAACAATCTCCCGCATAATGCAGTATATTAAGGCCAGAATTGCAGAAAAATACAACCGGGCTACGGGGGAGACGGGTGCATTCTGGAATGAACGCTTCGGCTCCACGGTTATTGAGGAGGCGGAGAATCCACCGGAGTATCTGTTATGGCTCTTATGGTATATTGGCTACAATCCTGTAAGGAAAGGCCTGTCACGAAACCCTCGCACCAATGATATCGGGTTCATAAACTGCTATCTCGACAGAAATCACATAATTCCCATAAAAATAACCCTGCATTATTTCTTCTTTAGGCTAGGCAATACCTTTGAAGACTGCGTGACAAGATTCTTATTCTACGAAGAGGCCTATCTCAAGAGACTCGCGGTGTATTTTTGATGGATATCGATGATAGAAGATAGAATGGGGTCAGAGCCAATATCGTTTTTTTAATACCTCTTCCACAGCTCAAGGCCCTTGTACGCGGCCCTGAATCCGAAATCGACCAGGGCATCGCGGTATTCGCTGGCCGGCGCGGCAGTATCGTTGATTTTTTCCACGAAAACTTTTTTAAGGGGATTGAAATCGCGGGACAGCACTATCTTAAAAAGCTCCAGGCTCTCATGAAAACGGGGATGGCCGGGCGGGATATGGAAACGCAATTCCTTTCCATTTCTGAATGACTCAAGCAGAATCCGCCTCCCCTTAACGACCAGATGAGTGGAACCGACCCGGCGCGGCAATCTCCCCTTGAGGCTCTCGAGCCGCTTCCCGCAGAGAGAGGCCGGATCTTTCGCGTTCAGCCACCAGACTGCCTCCTCATCCAGCCCCTCTCGTAAAAATCGGAACGCCTCAAAGGAGATGAACTGCACGCCGGGGATGCCCTCGAAAAAATAGCCGCTCATGATCTCTCCGGAGAGCTCCATGAGGCGGAGGATCGGAAACATCTTTTTCCACTGCATCGCGGCCGACTCATTATCCAGAAGCTCGCGGAAAAGAATGCCGTAGCGGTCAAAAAGGACCCTCGCGCGCTCCTTTTCGAGCTCCTGCCGGTCTATCCGGTCCAACTCAACCGGCAATACGTCCAGTATCCGCCAGTACCCCTGTAGCGGACGACTTGTGCTCCATCTGCTGATTCCCGGCCGCCTTATTCCGAATCTCGCTCGTTGTCCCCCCGCATCAAATCCTACCGGCTCAAAGTCGTTCAGTATCCCTTTGCGCAGGGTTTCCATGGAATCGTTCGCAATGGCCGATCTCCAGGCGAGATCCCAGAGCGTCCCGGTCGCCTCCTCAATGCTCAGATTCGCGTGCCGGGTAATATCGAACAGGTTGTATCTTCCCCGGGCGTCCGGAAAAAGAAGCCGCGCCTTTTCAACATCCTTTTTATGGGCTTCGATGAAAATCCCGATCTCGGCATCCAGGGCAAAGGCCGTCATTCCCTTGCCCGAGCCGAACCATAACAACGGCGTTGAATTTAAAAGGCTGTCCAGCCATGCAAACTGATAATTCCGCATGCGCGCAGGAAGGATATCCTCCTCCCACAGGGAAGCGTCGGCGGCAAAGCCGAAAAGCTTCTCAAGCCGCGCTTGAAGATCGTCGATTGTCTCACCGGGCCGCGCAACCCCCTGATAGGAGGCAAGAAAAAGGGGCAGATAATCAACGGACAAAGCCTTGAAAGAGGGCTGCCGGTCCAGGCGCGCCATTCTAAGAAGCCGCTCAAGGTTATCCGCATGGCAGACTTCCTCGGATTCGCTCCTTTCCAGAATTGCGTCAACAATTATGCGGCCTTGCCCCGCCAGATCCTCCAGCAGAGCGTTCAGCCCGCTTCCACGGATTCCCAGATATTCTTCTATCCGGCTTCGGAGGACCGGCCCATAGTAGGAAAGCCACTGGACAAAGAACTCAGACAGGTCCATTCCGCTTTCAATACTCCTCTCTTTTTGCAATGCGGGGACCGCGCCATCCCCTGCATTCTCTACATTAAAAAGCCTTGTTATGAGCGGCATATTTTCCAGGGCGACCGCATGCCGTACCGGGCTTCCCTTCAGCTTGATGAAGGCTATTTTTTTCTGAATGGCCTCAGGGAGGGGTTCCGGGAAATCGGACGAGTCCCTCCGGCATGCGGCAAGGAGCCGCACCCACTCACCCTCGGGGATAAGAAGACGCTCCTTGAGCCAGTCCAGAACCTCCTGGGGGAGTGCAGGCGCATACCCTGCCTTGGTGCGCTGGAGCCGGGCTTCAAGCTCTTCTGCCAGCCGCTCCGGGATGCGCGGCCGCAGCCGCGAAGAGTAAAGAACCTCATCCAGTATAGTGCGGCTCAGGTTGGAGATGCCCCGGCTTTCAGGGGTATCGTCCGCATACATGTATTTATTGGTCTGCCGCCAGATCAGGTTCTCACAGAAGGGGGACGGAGCGTCATTCGTCACCTCGATCAATTCAATCCGGCCGGAATTGAGCTCATCGAGCACCGGGATGAGATTATCCAGGTCGAAGGCGTCCTGAAAACACTCACGCCATGTTTCGAGGAGGATGGGAAAATCGGGATAGCGTGCAATGGTTTCCATCAGCTTTTTTGAGCGAAGCCTGTTCAGCCAGAGCGGAAAGCGCCGGTGTAAACTTGCACGGGGAAGAAGCAGGGCGCGCGCTGCGTTCTCCCTGAATTTAGCGCCGAAAAATCCTGAAGTCTCCAGGCGCTTGCGCAAAAGCTCACGGAGATTTTCAGGCGTAACCATCCGGATAGCTTCCTGCACGGATACGTCGTCCGGCAGAATCAGGAGGATATTGGCGTCGCTCACGAAAATCTCAAGCTGCGCGTTATAGCGCTCCTCCCAGGCTGCCGCAAGAGCCATTGCAAAGGGTCGGTTGAGACGTCCGCCCCAGAAGGTATGCAGCACGGTTTCGCGACTGTCCGGACCGCCGCTTCCGCCGCGATAGTGCTCGATGATGATCCGGCGGCGGTGCGGAAGCTTTCCCTCAGAAGCCTCTTTTTGGCGCTGCAAAAATTCAACAAGGGCATCGGCTGCCCTCCTGGTCATCGAATACTTCTCTTCAAGCTTTTGCGTGAATTTTTCCGGGTCCGACAGCTCCTCGTCCGCTTCCTTTAAAAAAGACAGAATTCTCTCCGAATAATAAAAATCTCGGTCGAAGGCCTCCGCCTTCCAGAAAGGGACCATTCCGGCTGCGGCCTGAAGCGGAACGACTTCAACGTCGTTGTGCGTGATATTCCGGATCCGCCATATCTGCGTTCCCAGGGTAAAGGCGTCTCCGATCCTCCGCTCCCACACGAATTCCTCGTCCAGCTCGCCGATCTTCGCCCGGGTATCCTGGACCCGTAAGCTGTAATATCCCCGATCCGGTATCGTACCGCCGGAGGTGTAGATCAGATAGGAAACGCCCGGCTTTGCGCTCGCGGTATTATCGATCTTGTCTATGGAGATGCGGGGCGAAAGCTCCTTCAGACGGCTGTCCGCGTACCGGCCCGCGAGCATCTCAAGAACGAGCTTATACTGCTTGAGGGAGAGGCCATGGAAGGAATAGCAGGTTTTTATGAAGGCATACAGGGAATCGATGTCCCACTCTTGGGCGCTCACCATGGATATGATGATCTGCGCCAGCACGTCGAGCGGGCATTCCACCGGACGGATCGGCTCGATCCCGGCTTCTTCGATGCTCCGTGCCATGACCGCTGCGGTGAGAAAATCCATGCCATGAACGGGATAGAGCCTTCCCCTGCTTGTTTCGCCGACCCCGTGGCCGGAACGCCCGATGCGCTGGAGCGCGGAGGAGATGGAAAAGGGGGTCTGTACCAGGACAACCTCGTCCAGCTCGCCGATGTCGATGCCGAGCTCAAGCGAGCTGGTCGCCACGATCGCCTTGAGCTCCCCTTTTTTCATCCGCTCTTCGACCTCAAGCCTGATCTCGCGCGCGATCGAGCCATGGTGGGAATAGGCGACGATCTCCTCCTCGCCGTCGTTCAGGAACCGGGCCAACTTCTCCGCCGTCATGCGGCTGTTTGCGAACAGAAGGGTCGAGCGGTTTTTCCGGATAGTTTTCTTCATCTCGCCCGCTATCATCCGCCACCAGGTATCCTCTTCCCTGACCGTGGGACTCTCCTCCGGATATTCGACTGAAATCGAATAGCGCTTTTCATCCTCAGAACGAAGGATTGCGACCCGGCGCTTTTTGTATTCCGGATCCGGCGAAGGACGCAGCATCTGGAAGCCGCCCACAAAGTCTGCGACGACCTCAAGCGGCCGCACCGTGGCGGAAAGCGCAACGCGCTGGAATTCGCCGCTCTCCCGGGTGAGCCGCTCAACCGCGCTCATGAGGTGAACGCCCCGCTTGTTTCCGGCGAGCGCGTGGATCTCGTCCAGTATCACGGTTTTTAAGCCCTGGAAAACGGCCCTGCCGCTTTTGCTCGTGAGCATGATATTGAGGCTTTCCGGGGTGGTGATGAGAATCTCGGGAGGGTGCCGGTACAGCCGCCGCCGCTCGTCCGAAGGGGTGTCCCCGCTTCTCGTCATCACGCGGATGGCGGGGAAAGCTTCCCCTGATCCGTTAAAATAATCCTCAAGCTCCGCAAGCGGACCCAACAGGTTGCGTCGGATGTCGTTATTGAGCGCCTTAAGGGGAGAAACGTAGAGCACGACCGTGCCGCCGCTTCTCCATTTTCCGGCCACCATTTGATTGACGGCCCATAAGAATGCGGCAAGGGTTTTGCCGCTTCCGGTCGGCGCGGTTGCGAGCACGTGACTGCCCGCGGAGATTTCTTTCCACGCACGGGACTGTATCCGCGTGGGCTCGCCCAATCGTTCGCTGAACCATTTGGCCACAACCGGGTGAAAGAGATTTAAAACATCATCCATTTAACAACTCTACAACAGAGATAATTATACTAAAATATACGAACGGGAATGAATATGAAATAAAAAAATTATTTTTATATCGACATCTTTATTATCTTATTTTAAAAATAAACTTGAATCGAGCAAAATTGATTTAGGAACGCCCTCCCCCTTGAGGGGGGAGGGCTGGGGTGGGGGTGAAAAAAGTTAGCGCTCTAATCACCCTCCCCTACCCCTCCCATCTAGGGAGGGGAATTCGCGAACAGAGGAATGAATATGAAACATAAATCGTTCACAATAACCATCATTATACTGTGCGCCGTCACTTTATTCGCCGGATTATTTATGGTGAATGGTTTTGCGGGGCTTGAGCCGGATGAAAAAAAGCTCGTTATACTATTCACCCATGACATGCACTCGCAATTTCTTCCCCGGCTCGTGCGCTCGAAAGCGGGAGCCGGTGAGGAGATCGGCGGTTACGCGAGGATGTATTCCCTCATCAAAAAAGAGAGAGCAAAGAACGGCGGCGCGATCCTTCTGGTAGACGCCGGCGATTTCGCCATGAGCACCTTATTTCAGACCAATTTCATGAAAGAGGCCTCGGAAATCCGCCTGATGGGCCGGATGGGTTACGACGCGATCACCTTCGGAAATCACGATTTCGATTTCCGCGCACAGGGGCTGGCAAAAATGCTTGCCTCCGCCAAAAAGAAGGGGAAGCGGCTCCCTCCCATCGTGTCCTCGAATATTGTGTTTAGCCAGGATCAACAGAAAACCAGCTCCCTTGAAAAGGCATTTAAGGAATATCCGGTAAAACAATATAGTATTATCAAAAAAAACGGGCTGCGGATCGGCATCTTCGGCCTCATGGGAAAAGACGCGGCAGAGGACGCGCCGTTCGCGCGGCCCGCCGTTTTTACCGATTACATCGAGGCGGGCAGGCGAATGGCGGACATCTTGAAGAACAGGGAAAAGGTCGACATGATCGTGTGCCTGTCGCACACCGGAACCTCCCCGGTTAAAAGCCATTCAGAGGACGAGATCCTTGCAAAAAAAGTTCCGGAAATAGACGTCATTATAAGCGGCCATACCCATACCGTACTGCCGAAGCCGATCGTATCGGGAAAGACGATCATCGTGTCATCGGGCTGCTATTCTTCATACCTGGGGATTCTGGAGGTCTCTTTTTCCGGTCAAAACCGGGCCCGCGTTGAAAAATACGAGATCAGAAAAATAACGCCTGATATTCCGGAAGACAAAAAAATTTCCCGTGAGATTTCCCGTTATCGAAGGCTTGTAGACACGAATTATCTTCAAAAGTTCGGGTACCGGTTTAGCCAGTCAGTCGCCGAGAGCGGCTTTGACATGGAATCGCTCACGTACGCATACGAGCATCCGGGAGAGATGGGAATAGGAAACCTGGTAACCGACGCGTATCGCGAGGCTGTCCGGAAGGCCGAAGGGAAGAACTACGATTACGTCCATGTCGTCATACACGCCCTGGGCCATATCCGCGATTCCTTTTTAAAAGGAAAGATCACCACTGCCGAGGTGTTCCGGGTACTGCCCCTGTATCTGGGTATGGACGGGCTCCCCGGTTATCCGCTGGCTTCTTTCCGGCTGACCGGCAGGGAGATCAAAAGAATTCTGGAGATCGAGACGACCGTGGCGCAGCTCAAGGATGATGCGCATCTTCAAGTCTCCGGCGTGTCGTTCACCTACAACCCGAATCGCGTCCCGTTCGACCGCGTGATGTCCGTGATGATGCGGGAGAAGAACGGCAAGCTGATACCGGTTCAGGAAGGCAAGCTCTACCGCATCTGCCTGAACTTCTATTCCGCCAACATGATGAAAGACCTGCCCAAGCTCTCGTACGGCCTGATCAGGGCGGTGCCGAAAGATAAAAACGGCGCGCCTATTTATGACATGAAAACAGCCATTATCGACGCCAACGGAAGCGTGCCCGGCACGCAGGAAATAAAGGAATGGCTGGCGCTCGCCTCGTACCTGAAAAGCTTTCCGTCCGCGAACGGAAACGGCATACCGGACATACCGGAGCGGTACAGCCGGCTTGAGGGCAGGATCAAGGCTATCCCATCATGGAATCCGGTGAGCCTTGTTGCAGGAGCTAACTACATTACCTATTCGGCGTTGGGGATCATTTTGGTCCTGTTCGGCGGTATCGGATTCATCATCGTGAAGGTTGTGCGGAAGGTCGGGGACTGAAAAGCTTCCCAAACATTCCCCGACCTCACCCCCCGGCCCCCTCTCCCATTAAGAAATGAAAAAAGGAGAGGGGAAGTCTAAGAATGAAACTTAATATTTCAGAAACCCTCTCCTTTCTTCCGAGTTTAATAGGAGAGGGTGCGCGGAGCGCGGGTGAGGTCGAGTCAGTCTTCGGGATTTAAGGGGTAATTATCGCCGGCATGATTCTAAGGACGATACATAAAAAAATATTTCTCATACCAGCATTGCTTCTATTTTCTTCTTATAGTTTTCCCGCCAATGGCATTGGAATCAGCCGGGAACAAGACCCTTCTGCTCCGAAGAAGAAAAAACATGAGTACCGGCATATCCTCGTCCTGGGCGCAAACAGGCCCTTCAGCGGGGGCTCCAATGCCTTTACAACGATCGTGGCCTATTTCTGGTTCGGAGAAAACTTTGCCGACCCTGATCTTTATACGGAATTCAGGCTGACCACAACCAGGATTGCAGGCATCGTCGGGGTGAAGACCGACCGGGTCTTTGCCGGAGTAAAGCCGATGCTTGAGCATTCGACCTATTCGGGATGGCGCTCGTACAACAGGGGATATGACGACAAAACGCGGGACATCCGCGGCAGCAATGCAGGCATGGGAGTCTTTTTCCGGTATACCCGGCTCAGGATACTATCCACAACCGTCGCTTTTTTCCCATCCTATTATTTTTATAAGCTCCCGGTCCTTACCCCGAATAAAAATAAATACATACAAACGCCCAACAGCCACTTTCAGATCAAGCCGAGCTTAAAGATAACATTAAGCGATGTTGCCGACAAGAGCCTCGGCAGGATCAAGCACGGTTACCTGCTGGAGGTTGAATACCAGTACGCGCGCCGGATCGGATACGGCACCTGGTACGATTACGACCGCCTTTTTTACAAGGAAAAATACGAAGGGCGATGGATACTGCCGGCAGCAGCCGGGCTGTACCAGGGGATCTGGTACAAATCGACGATCACGGACACCCAGCGACTTTATATCTCCGCAGGCGGATATTACAACTTCACGGGTGATTACAACCTCCTGTTCGATTTTTACGGCGGCTGGTTCCAGGGGGTTGACCGGAACAATGCGGAGCAGATCGGCTACTTTCTCGCGGATTACGCGGTCATGCCCGGGTATTTTGATACGGAATTCTATTCCCACCTTTACCTGATCGGCCGGCTCCGGTTCGGCATACCCCTCCCCTTCTGGAACGCGCGTATCCAACCCGGATACAATCTCCTGTATATGCCCGGAAAAAACGAAGTCGTCGGAGTCGGCAGGGGGGCCATGGCAAACTCGAACTGGTGGCTGGTCAGAGGCTACCCGCGGAAGTTCTATACCAGCGTATCGTGCGAATTCTCCATTCAACTGGGGAACCTTCTCCCCCTGTTCATGAGCTACGCGTACGGCATCGATGCCCGGCGGGCGCGTTCGTCCTACGATGTCTATTATTCCCGGATACATCTTGCTCAAGTAAGGCGGGGGAATCATGAAGCGCAGGCTTACGTCGCAATGGCGTTCGGGAAGAATGATTAAGGAATTAAAACATATAGCCGCAATAGATTGATGCCGACAGGGTATTGGTCCGGAGCGTCTGGAATAGGTAATAATAATTAACTTCCAATCCGATGACCAGCCCGTTATTAAACAGGTGGGATATGCCGGCCCCTGCGCCGGCCACAAGGTCAAATGAGGAATCATCGAATCCCTGGACGGGTTGAACCGATAACGGCGTCGCCGGATTGCCGGTTGGAACCAGGTTAAACCGTTGACCGCTTTTTCCCCTGGTATATGAGAAACCGGCTCCGGCGCGCAGATCTATATCGATGTATTTTGTGTTGAATTTATACATAGGGGAGGCGATCACCGGAAGGATCGTTATATAATCCGATCCGTATTTCTTATCCGAATTGTAGAAAAACGAGGCATGCAGATCCGCGCCGAAGCCCTTCCATATATAGTTGTACTGAAACATGACCGTGCCGCCGTAACCGAAGCCCAGGCTTTCGCCCGGGCCGTCGATCAGCTTGGCTCCTCCCCCTCCCACGGCCACCAGGAAATGGCGCTTCGCTCCGTCATCTTCAGCCTGCAAACGCTTGATCTCTACGCCTCCCTTGAGGATTTTCTTGTCGTCTTCCAGGTTTTGATCGCCCGGCTCAAGCACGATGCTGCGTATGAAAAAATTCTTTACGACGCGCACCTGCTTGGTGGCGGGATCCTGCACGGTGATCTGGTCCTCGGTCGTTGCGATAATGCTCCCTTTGATCCTGGTGCCGTTCTTTAATTCGATCGTGGCGGCACTTGCTACGGTGTGACAGATAATTACGATGATTAGCCCGATAAAAAACGTTATGCTGAAATTCTTCCGGCATATCCGGATTAAATCGACCATAATACCGCATTCCCTCTGTGATTCTTGGACTTCATAAAAAGGCATTTCTACCAATTCAACTCGCTTTTATTGTTGGGTGATGAGAAATTAGCGAATGTATTCTCAACCGTGATCGTACGCTGGCTTCTTGATTGGCCTTGAATGTTGATCTTTATGGCCTGCCAGAAATCGAGATTGCCGGCGCCGGTCGGCAGGGAAAGCTGCATGACCAGACCCTGGGAATCGAACACCCTCATGGTTGCGGTCGTTGTGGACGCATACCAGTCGGTACTTGAATAGTTGTGCACGGTAAAGGTGTATATCCCATTATCATATCCATCACCATAACCGAACAGGTTGATCGCTTCCGGACCATAATCGTTGGTATCGTCTTGCACCAGGCTCGTGGTGGATGATGTTCCTGATTGATCACCGTCTCTTAAATACAGACCGGTGTTCTCGTTCCACGATTTATGATTTGACCAATAGACATGGAAGCGGTCGATCGGATTGCCGTCCCATCGGGAATCCCCGGTGTTCGCATTATTCGTCGGCCCTACTACATGAAGGTCCAGGTCATTGGGCGCATTGCCCCATTGCACGACAACCCGCACATGCGGCTCCGTAAGTATCTCGCACATCGCATACCGTGAATTCGTGGTATCGCCGACGTTGCCGTCTACGATTACGTTATCGATGGTGAGATTAAAGTACCCGGTCTTGCTGAATACCAGGGTGTAGGAGCCGGGGCTGAAAGAATTTGTGGTAAAGGTGCCGTTCGAGCTGTTCGTAGTCAGGGTCTGCACCAGGTTGTCCGACCAGTCGTATACATTGAGCGTTGCACTGGTAACGTTTGAGCCTGAGTTGGCATCAACGGACCTGCCGCTTATCGTCCCCGGCTGCGCCGCGGTGGAAACCAGGTAGAGCACGCCCACGTCGGTTGTGCCCACGGTGACCGTGATATTGGTCTTGGTGGTGCTGTTGAATCCGGTCTTAGATACCGTGATCTCGTAGGCCAGGCTGCCGATCGGCACATTGGTGAACGCAAAATCGCCGCTTGCGTTCGTCGAAGTTGTGGACGCGAACACGTGACCCGCGGTACGATACAGATCCACCGTTGCCCCGCTTACGGCGTGTATCATGGAGTCAAGCACCTTGCCGGTTATGCCGCCCACCACGTCTATGCCGTTGGAGGCCGTTCCCCAGCCGCTCCAGTTGGCTGCAGCATCGCGCACCTTCACGCGGCCGTAATACCGCGGCCCATCGGAGGGTGACATGGTATAGGTGTAGGTCTGCGCCGTTCCGAGCGATGTGCCGTCCGCTCCGCCATATACGATTCCGCTGTCCGTTGCGATCTGGATCTTCACCTCAGCCACGTCGCCGCCGTTAGTCCAACTGAAGTCGAGGTTCTGATCGCTGTCATACGTCCCTGTATCGGAAACCGCCGGCGCCGCAGGGGCAGTCATGTCCACGGTCCAGGTATAACCGGTCGGCACTGTCTGATAGTTTCCGGCTGCGTCACGGCCGACGACATCAAGCGTGTGGCTCGCTTCGGAGAGGCCGCTTAAGGTGATGGGGGTCGCCACCGGTATATCGGCGCTCCATCCGCCGCCGTCAAGCCTATATTGATAATATATTACGCCGGTGCCTGCCACGGTGATGTCGGCCGTGTTGTAATTGGCGGGGTTGGCCGGCGTACCGGTCAGGGTCGCCCCCGGTGGAGTCAGGTCAACAGTCCAGGTATAGGTAGTGGCGCTGCCCGTCTCTTGCCAGGTACCGGCAGCGTTCTTGGCAATGACCTCCAGCGTATGGCTCGCCTCGGAAAGGCCGCTCAATTGTATATGGCTCGCCACTGCCGTCTCGGCACTCCAGCCGCCGCCATCGATCCGGTATCGGTAACTGACCACATCGGTACCGCTGACCGTGATGTTCGTGGTCCGGCTGTTGGTCGGGTTGGGCGGCGTGTTAGAGAGGAGCGCCGTAGGTACCGTCAGGTCTATTTCCCAGGTGTGGATGGTGGCGCTGCCCGTGGCCTGCCAGTTTCCTGCCGGGTCTCGGCCGATAACGGACAGGGTATGGCTCCCCTCGGACAGGCTGCTCAATTGTATATGACTCGCCACACCGATTTCCGCGCTCCAGGCGCCGCTGTCCAGCTTGTACTTGTAATACACCACATCGGTGCCGGCCACGATAACATCGATGCTCGTCTGGTTCGTGGGATCCGGCGGTATGTTATTCAGGATGGCAGTCGGCGGCGTCAGATCAATTGTCCAGGCGTGCGTCGTGGCCGTACCAAAGCCCTGCCAGTTTCCCGCAGAGTCTTTGCCCACCACATACAGGGTATGGCTCCCCTCGCCGAGCCCTGATCGTGAGATAAGAGTGGCTCGGGGTATCTCGGCGCTCCATGACTCGCTGTCCAGCTTGTACATATAGGCCTGCACGTCCACACCGCCGATGGTAACATTTATGCTCTGGCTGTTGGTCGGGTTGGCGGGCGTGCCGGAAAGGGTCGCAACCGGCGCAGTGGTGTCTATGTTCCACGTATAGCTCGTCGGGCTGCCGAGCGGCTGCTCATTTCCCGCAAGGTCGCGGCCGACGATGCTGAGGGTGTGGCCGCCTTCGGCAAGGCCGCTCATCAGGTTAATGGGCGAAGTCTGGGGGTTGAGCCCGCTCCAGACGCCGCTGTCCAGTTTGTATCTGAACGTGGCGACCTGTGTGCCGCCCACGGTGAATGTGGGATTGACGTTATTGCTCGGGTTCTGAGGAGTCGAGTTAAAGATCGCAGTCGGCGCAGTGATGTCGACCGTCCACGTGTACGTGGTCGGGCTTCCGATGCTTTGCCAGTTACCGGCGCTGTCAAGGCCAAGGACTTCAATGGTGTGGGAGCCTTCAGAGAGAGCGAGCAGATTGATCGTCTGGATTAATTCAATGCCGGACGGCAAGGGATAGCCGCCGATCCAGCCGCCGCCGTCAATCTTGTATGAATACGCGGTTATATCCTCACCGCCTACCTGTATCGCTACGTCCTGACTATTGGTGGGATTTTCCGGAAGATCTGACAAGTCAGCTATGGGAGCGCACGTGTCGATGAGCCAGGTATAACTGGTGGGACCCGAAGACGACTGCCAGTTACCCGCTGCGTCGCGGCCGATTACCTCTATGGTATGCTGGGCAGGCGGATCGCCGGTAAGATCGGTTTCAGTGATATGAGTACCGGCGTTAATTTCCCCGCTCCAGCCGCCGCCGTCGATCCGGTATTTATAGGCAGCCACGCCTGCCCCACCCACGACAATGTCCGTATCCTGGTTGTTGGTCGGGTTCCCCGGTTTGTTATTAAGGATTACCGTAGGAGGCGCCGTATCAACGGACCAGGCATGCGTGGTGGGCGAAGTGAGGGATTGCCAATTGTTCAGGGAGTCTTTACCCACTACGTACAGGGTGTAGGTGTCATCAGCAAGTGCGCTCAGCTCTATATGGCTTGATACGCTTATCTCTCCGCTCCAGCTTCCGTCGTCCAGTTTATATTTATATGATAATATGTCATCGCCCTGGACGGCTATGTCCGTATAGGTTAAATTAGTCGGATTTACCGGCGTTCCGCTCAGCTCCGCCGCAACAGGACCGCGTCCGAGAAAATCGGCTGTTTTTGTTGTAATATAGTTTCCATTCTTATCAGCTACATTATTGACGTCATCACTCGGATTGTGGACTACAAGAGTATACATCTGCCCATGAATCATTTCGTTAGTAGGTGTTCCCTGGACTGAAAGGTTCACCGTCAGGTTGTCGCCGGCAAGAGAGGCGCTCGTGACCGGAACATCGGGATTCCCGTTTTGTCCCTGTATGCGGTAGTTGGACGCGTTTTCGGCCGATGTTCTTTCCAACCCTTGCGATTGATCAAAAAAAACAACACGCACATTGGTATGCGAGGTCGCGGTCACCGTGCTGATATCGGGCGGTACGGTATCAGGAGTGAGCAGGCCGCTGAAAGTGTATGTTCCCTTGTCTTTATGGCTGTCGAGGTATTTTTTGAACAGATTGCCCGTGCAATTAAGAAGCGCTAAAGCGATAAAAGCCGGCAATAATCCAAATAAAACTTTTTTTTTGGCTGATGTATATCCGCGGACAGAATTGAGTCTCTGTTTTTGTAAAAAAAAGATGTCTCGTACATAACGAGATTTTATGGATTTAACTTTTATAAGTGACATAATATTAAAAAATGTTAACTAAATAATTATGAATTTAAAAAATTCTCTAATATTTAATATCTGATCACTCCAATAACAATTAATGCCTTATATAGAAGAAAAGTCAATAAAAATTCCGTCCGGACGGTTTTTTTTTTAAAAAATTATTATTCCTAGCTTATAGCATATTAAATAATTATACATAAAATATATTTTGTTAAAATTTCTGCATGAAGAATAGAGTTTATTATTAAACCCTCATCTGTCCCTGTTCAAGACTTTTCAGGAACCGGTCGATCCGCGTCTTTTGGATCAGGAAATCATCACCCCGGTTGTCGATGCAATCGCTGTCCAGTATGAGCATCGGTATCCCGTTCTTTTTAAAGGTTTCCTGCTCCATCCTGGCTGAGCTGTGGTAATGCCTGCACGATTTCGGGTAAAAGGCGATCAGGCCCTCGCCCTTATTCATTGCTTGAAGGATAAGCGAGCTCCTGGTCCCCACCTGGCAATAGGTCGGCGTCAGCACGGTTTTTCGCGCCAGCTCCCTGAAAGGGTCGCGGGCATCCATCTCGTCCCAATAGATGTAATTCACATGCGACCCGATGATATCAGCCTTCTCCTCAATGTAATCGATCAGGGTATTTGCATAATAAGGCCGGAGATGCGCCCACCGTACCTTAGGTTTTTCGCCGGCCGCGCTCTTCTTCTTTGCCGCCGCTCTCAACTCATCGTACCGGGATTTATAAACATCCACGATCTGTTCCGTGCCCCACGTTTGCATGAGGTTCACGGCATAATCCATATCCTTGCTCCCCTGAACCGCGCCCGGCTCCTCGAGCAAAAATTTGTAGCCCAGCAGAAACCACTTGCGCGCCTCATTGGCGAGCTCGATCGTCTCAATCAATTTGGCTTCATCAAACACGGCTCCGGTTTCACTTGAAATGAACCGCACCATGTCCCCGAGCTGATCAGCCACGTATGAAACCGCATCCTCGTATCTCTTTTTCCCCTCTTCGTCGGGGCCGTATGACCATACGCTATAGGGTATATCGAGCACGAATTCAGGGCGATTGTATTTATGCGCGGCATACATGGCGAATTTCGCCGAAGGATCGCATATATGGGTGCTCGTGAGCAGGATGTCGGGAGATGGAAGAATGTCCTCAATCACCGCGCCCCCCCCGGTCTTGATGAATGAGCAAATATCTTGAACATACCCGTTCCCCTCCGCGGTTTCCAGCCTTCCGACCGCCAGCCCCATCATGGCCAGCTGCGCGGCGGTCATCTCCACGGTCAGCGGCATGATACCCATCGCGTACATGATCTCGGTCGGCATGAACAGGCTTCTCCATCCCACGAGCTGATATTCGCCCTTCGCCTCCGGACTCCTGCCGTAGCTTCGCAGAAACTGATCGCTCAGGAGCCTTCCCCGTTTCTGCGAAGCAGTCAGTTCAGACCACGCTCCGGCGAACCGCTCCGCTGCCAGATCCTCCATCTGCCGCTCCGTCATGCCGGTCAGGGAAACGAAGTTCTTGTATTGAATCTCCCTCTGTTTTCTGTTTTCCTCGGTTATTCTGCCGTTCATGCCGCCGACCTCCTGCCGATCTTCTTGATAAATGACGCAATTTCACGCTCGTTAACCTCTCCGGATATCTCCCCTTCAATCATTTTAACGGGAGCATGCCCGCCGATCATCTCCTTGTATTGGAGCATCCCCATCTGGAGGTTTGTACAGAACTTGACCGCATAGTAAACGATGCCCTGTATGCGGTAATCCTTGATGATCTGCACGGCGTCGGAAAGCCCCCGGTTGGCGTGCTCACCGAGCATGCGGGGACACGGCGGCTTTGAAAGATAACGGGCGGCAAGCGCATGGATCGGATCCCCCTCCGTATCCGCCATGCCGTAAAAATGCCTCACGCCGGTGCACGCGTCTTCAAACACCACGATCCCGCCTGCGTCCTCTACGGCCTCGTGCAATCGCGGGTTCCCGATGCCGCCGTAGACCATGACCCGCGGCCGGGCGCTGTTTGAAGCTCTCGAATCGCTCTCCCAGGATGCGAGAAGGCTCTCCAGATCACGATTAAACTCATCGCGCGGCTCCGTCGTGCTTCTCTGTATGATTTTCAGAGCCTCGACTCCGGTAACGGGCGGGTTGTCGCGTTTTCGCAGCTCGAACAGCCGGGAAAGGAGCGCCCTGGTGCGATTGTGCCGCACTATGGACGCGCGCAAGGCATCGTCCGTTATCTTCCCGTATCTCAGCTCTATTTTATCTTTTAAATGGCGGAGGCTTTGGGAAAAAAATGCAATGCTTTTCTCGTTGCAGACGCGCGGCACGTCAAGCAGATGGATACACTCGGGCTTGATGTCGTTTTGCTTGAACAGCCAGCCGTCGTAGAGCCGGCGCATGCATTCACAGGAATGAGCAACGACTACACCGTCCAGAAAGTCGTAGGAGCCGCCGAGCGCCCCTCCCATGCAGCTCCGCACATACGAGCAAATCGAGTCACCCAGATACACGTCTTCATGCGCCTTACCCGAATCCTCACGGATACCGTAGGCGGCGCACCCTGCCGCCTCGAATAGCTCAGTCGGCGTATAGGAACAGAACCAGCCTATTGTTGCCTTAAGCACTTTTCTCCTCCCTCTCTTCATCATTTGATATTTCATAAAACTCCTTGCATGCGTATAGGGTCTCCACCGGTCTTGAGCCGATAAACAGCTTTACGATGTCGCAAATCCTCTCGCTTTTGCAGTTCACGGCCTTGTGCTTGCCGCACTCTGAGAATACTGAGACGATCTTCGCAATGTTTTCAAAGCCCCTGAAACCGGTGGATTCGATCCCGATTTTGCGCGCGTGAAGGGCCATCCCTATCGCTCCCATGACATCGTGGTGCGTCGGAACGATTATCTCGCAGGCACTCCCCTTTGCCTCCTGGATGCAGTCCTGCAGCGCCTTCGTCACGCCTATATTCGCAGCAACTCCTCCCTGAAAGATTACCGGCGAGGTCAATTTCTTTTTATCAATGCCGAGCGTGGAAAAAAAATTCATGGCCAAAGACCGGTGCAGCCCGGCTATGATGTTCTCTTTCGTGTTGCCCTTGGCCTGTTCAGCTATCAGGTCCCTGCCGACAAACACGGTGCATATACTTGAGAACCGGTAAGGCTTTGGGGCCGTGAGGGAGATTCTGCCGAAATCCTCAATGGGAATGCCGAGCCGTGCGGCCTGCGCATTGAGGAACGCCCCGGTCCCGGCGCCGCACTTTTTGTTCATGCCTGCGTCATCAAGCATCCCGTCGCTTATGTACAACACCTTTGAATCCTGGCCGCCTATGTCAAACACGACCTTGGCGTCTGGATACATGTGGATCGCCGCTTCCGCATGGGCGTCCAGCTCTGTCTCGTACACGTCGGCGTTTACCACCGCCCGGGCGATCTCATGACCGCTGCCGGTGACTCCGGTTCCGGCTATTTCAGCGTTTCGGGGAATCGAAGCGGCCACCCGCGCAATCGATTTCTTTATGTTGTTGAGTACGTCCCCTTCGGTCAGAGTGTAGTCGGTCTCCAATACGATACCGGTCTGGTCTACAAAAGCCGAATTTATGGAGATAGAGCCCGCATCTATTCCAAGATACCCCCGCAAAACAGGCGCCCATTCATTATTCTCATTGGGATATGCGTACAGTCCGTCCTCTTTTTGAAGGTATTTGTATATCGGCCGGTCCATGGACTTAAACGAATTATCCAGGTATGCCAGAATGCCGGACGCCCCCCCTGTGCTTATACGCTGCTCAGCGCTCACCTTTATCCAGATATCAGATCTGGTGGCGTCAACCCTTATTACAGCCCCCTCTCCCTGGCGGGTCTCAGGCATAATAGTCTCACCGAAGTCGCGTGCGCAAAGATCTGAAGCAGCTTCTGCTTCGATTTTTAAACCCACAGCGGATATCCCCGCCTGCTCAACCGCCGACCATGCATCGATCTTTCTTTCTACATGGCTTTTCAGAAAGCGAAACGGAATGCGGAAATATACCTGATTTGCGTTCACCGGATATGCGCCAAATGCCTGCAACTCTTTGTCCGGATTATCTGAGCTGTTTATAGAACCAGCCTTTTTTCCTTTGATGTTCAAAGTATCCTCCTTATATATTATGATTGTTGTTTTTAACTCTGATCCAGCCGGCAATATTAAATAAACTATTTTGGACTGACTGGTCAGTATCAAATAATTTAGACACGAAACTTGTCAAGAATATTTTTTATAAATTTTTAATAGGCATATATCAGAGAGTAATGGGGGTCAGAGCAATTCAAAAGGCGGCAAGCTTAAAGGTCAGAGTAAGCTTAAGTAAGCTAAAAGAAAAAACCGTGTTGCTTGTTAAGGGAGTTGGGGGTCAGAGCAAAGTCAAAAAGGTTAAAAGCGGCTGTATTAAGGGGTCAGAGCAACAATTTTTCCTCCCGGAACCCTAAATGAACCTTTCGAAGCGCTCCTTTTTGGCTTTGCACACCGGGCAAACTTCAGGGGGCTCCTCCCTCCCGCACAGATAGCCGCACACCTTGCAGCGCCATACCGGAAGGCTCAGACGGGACAGCGGCGACGATTTAATCGCGTCCGCGTTCCTTTTCCGAATATGATCGGGCGGACGGCGCTCGGGAATCGGCTTGGCCTGCTTCCGGCCGCCGAGTACTTTCTGTGAAACGTACAGGGCGCAGTAACAGGCGTCGTATTCGGTCAGGTCGCTGTCCCGGTAATCGCAGGGGCATATGATATCGAGATCATCCGATTTGTCGCCGGACGCGAGCCTGCACGGGCAGGCCCAGTACCCGTACCGGTTTTCATTGATGAGAAGGCCCCGCACCAGGTCTTTGGTAAACATTATGTCAGGATTCAGGTGATACCCTGATTGTTCCGCTTCCCTGTTCAGCTTATTATAAAGCCGATCAATCGCTTCCGAAGATATCTCGACATTACGATTCATTTTACGAGCTCCCGTATCTTTTCTTCATCAAAACCGACTATGCAGGACTCGCTATTGATCACCAGGGTCGGATACGAGCATTGCGGATTCCATTGGCGTATTGTGTCTTTTACGCCGGCCGTCTCCTCGCCGCTCAGGAGATCGACATAGGTATAATAATAATCAATCTTAAGCTCATCCAGAAGATTTCTGGCCTTCTTGCACCAGATGCAGGTGCTGAGCGCATAGAGTATTATTGTGCCGACGTTTTTACCTTCGACATGCGACAGCTCGGGCATGATGTTCTCCTTTGCTATAACAAGCATTCATTAGCGAAACAAGGAACCGCGATATCAAAAATTATTAATACCCATCATGAAATAGATTATTATAAAGGTGAAGTCAATACAAAAAATTAATGCCCGGCCGGTCTCAGTGATTTTTGCCCCGCCGCCTCCGGCGGCGGGGCAAAAATGAATAATCATGAGCAGTTATGCGACAAGTCTAATATTTATTTATATATTAAGTTTACAACCGCAATTGCCGATGTTTGAAAAAAATAAGCCTATAATGATCCAGAGATTAAACTCAATGCGCAACTTTTTCAAAGCCGCCTTAATTCCCTCGTTAATTCTGGTGCTCTGTGTTATTTCATCAACGGCCTCAGGAGACGTAATCATTTTAAAAGACGGAAGCATCTATCTCGGCCAGATAAAAAGCGCCGACAGCAAAGGCATTGTGATTGAAAGCTTCGGGAAAGACACCACCATTTCCCAGTCAAAAATCGTGAAATCGAGCAAAGACGTCCGCGATATTGCCGGGATCCCGGTCGAAGTGTTGATGAAGGACGGCTCAATCATGAAGGGCGAAGTCCTGAACTATGACGATGAAATCGGCCTTTTGATCAGGGCGGATTTCGGGACCCTGACACTCAAGGCGGACCGTATCGTGTCGATTCACAACAGCGTGCAGAAAAAGCTATACTATGGGCCAAGTGCGCATATCGGGATTACTTCAGGGATCTATTTCCCGGTGGGAGGGTTTAAAGCAGATTTCATGAATCAGCCCTTTATTTCCCTGTTCACGGAAATAAATTCCGGGTTCGCACGCGGCCTGTTTTTCGGGGCCGACTTGGGATATTTCTTTTTAAGATATAAGCCGGACAGAGACATTCAATATAATTCCTTTACCCTCAAAGCCTATGCGCAGTACCGTTTCCTTGATTTCAGGACCCTGAAGAGCGCCGCGCGGATTTTCGTGCCTTTCGTGTCCGCCGGAGCGGGCATTATCTATATCGCGCGCAGGGACGAAAGGCTCCTGTCTCTCCTGACCTTCGCCGACACGCGAAAAAACGAAATTGACGCGCTTTATAACGCTGCGCTGGGGCTCGACCTGTGCGCAACCGATAACGTTATAATACGAGTACAGGGAGGCTGGCTCGCGATCCAGCAAAAGTCATCCCTTTTAAATTCTTTCACCGCGGGCCTTGGCTTTATAGGGGCATTTTAATTTGATTTTCAGAGGTTCTCTCATTATTCTTTGCTTAGGATAACCGCGGTATGAAAAATCCGATCACCTTGTTTATTTTCACCTTGACCCTGTTATTGCCGGCGTGCGGCGATTCCCTCACCGGCGTTGTGGATCAGCAAGATGCATTGATCAAGCTAAGACTATTGGAAGGATCGCCGACACTGGCGCAGAAGATGCGGGGGATATGGATCATAGGCGGACTCTACGGCAACAGTATTGGTACCGCTATCCCCCAAGTTGATTTATATGACCCGGACACTGATACTTGGTTTCCATCAATAACCAGTATACCTTACCCGGTAAGTTTTGCTTCGGCAACGTCAGTAAACAGCAATATTTATGTTATCGGTGGCTTTCGTTCTGACGGAACTGTCGCAATACTAGCGCAGGAATACAATATATTATCAAATACCTGGACATTAAAAAGCACAACCGGCTTTACCGCGAAGGCGAATGTATTGGGTGTTGTGTCTGATAATAAAATATATATTCTCGGCGGCTCTACAGGCATAGCTTCTGCTGCATGGGGAGGCACCCAAAATACTCAGAATTATAACCCTGCAGACGATTCATGGGTTTCGCTTCTGGCCACGACACTTCCTGCTGTCGGAACTGAAAGATTTGTATTGAGTTATAACGGTGTAATTTATCATATGGGCGGTAGAATAACAAACGCAACAACATTTTCAGCAACTCATGACGGGTATACCTGCAGTTCAAATGCAAACACCTCAACCGCTGAGACAGTATTATTAAATCCTCCTAATCAACGAACCGGAATCGCCGGCGCCGTATATCAATATATCAACGGCACTGTCAGAGTCTTTATTGCCGGTGGCATAACTGCATTAACTGGTTGCACTGGAAATTACATACTCCAGTCGACTACGGCAATAACCACTCAGAGTGCTTTCCAGTACATATCCAACCCCTTTACCGGCGCATGGGCAAATGCGACCGCATTGCCACAAGCTATCGGTTTTAGCTCTGCCGTCGTTAAGGGGGGATATCTTTATGTCTTCGGCGGAATACAATCCATTTCTTCCTTTTCAGCAAAAACATATTGCATATCGCTGGACCCTCTAGGCGCGGCATGGGACCAAACAAAAGTGGACATGCCCATTGCGAGATACGGTCACAGCGCTGTGGTAATAAATCAATAAAATAGCTCAAGGAACACAAATGACTTATCCTAATAAACAACACTATATTCTCCGGATAAACAGACATGAGATATTCATCGGAGATAATTATGAGACAAACTAACTCCATCTTTATAATAAACATTATATCAATATTTTTCCTGTCATCCCTCTGCTTCGCGGAGGAGGACGTCAACGATCTGGTCTCCAAAGGAATCGAAAGCTACAAGCTGGAAAATTACAAAACATCATACGACTATTTCCGCAAGGCGATGAAAATAAATCCCCTCCATCCTGAGGCATCGCAGTGGTACTGGAGGATAAAATCCGAGCGCGACGTTAAAAATCTTACAGACAAAGGCCCGGCAGCGGACGACAAAAGAGACAAAACCCGGCAGGAAAAGATGGAAACCCCGAAAAAAGAACCGGGAAAGCCTCTCCCGAAAGCAGCCAGGCCCGAAAATGCGATTGATAAGGAGATGAAAAATAAAATAATAAATATCGACGGCAGAATTACCACCCTGCTCAAGAGGATCAATGAGCAGAACAGGGAGATGGAAGCCCGGAAGGCGAAGGATAAAAAAATTCTCGATCTGAAAACAGACGAGGCCTCCATTCGAACGACCATACTCGTCGCGGTGTTCGGATCAGTGTCTCTCCTCATGATCGTGTTCACCTTCGTGGGCATATCCTGGAGCAGAAAAAGATTCAAAAAGCTGTCCGCCTTGTCCGGGACAGCCGATGAACGGATGGTGCACTTCCCGGCAGTGCTGAGAAGCTCCTCCCCGGAGCGCCCCGCCCTATCCGACAATCGCATTATTTCGATCCAGCAGGCGAGAAAACTGCTTACCAATGAAGGCGATTTGTCGGATAGATTTCTTGCGGCCCCGCCGTCGCGGCCCATGGACCCCCTGAGCTCCATTGCACGGGAATACTTCGAAAATACGGCGGATCTGCCGCTTATCCAGCGCGACCGGGAACACTCGGGGCTCATGACCGATGCAGGCCAGTATTACCGCAGGCTCGAAGCTACGGTGGCCGGTTTCGTTTATCTTATCGAAAAAAAATTAAATCGCATCAATAATGATACGAAAGTGAGAACTCTCTGCAATGAAATAGGAATGAGAATCGGCTTAACCTCAAACGAGATCATTGACCTGCGGCTCGGATCGCTGCTTAAGGATATCGGTTTTCTCCTGGTGCCGGAGGACATATTCTTCAAGGCCGGAAAATTAACCGAGGGAGAAAAAACAGAGGTGCGGAAACACGTGAGCTATTCACTGAAGATCGCGCAATTCATCAATATGCCGGGTGAGGTGCTGGAAGCCCTCGTAAACCACCATGAGCTCTATAATTCTTCCGGCTATCCCTCAGGCATAGGCGGCGACGAGATTCCGCTGCACTCGCGGATAATCAGCATATGCGACGGTTATGTTTCCCTGACATCTGATCGGCCTCACCGGAAATCCATAGAAACCGGCAAGGCGCTGAAAATTATTGAAAAGGAATCGGACCGGTACGATCCCGATCTATTGAGGATATTTTTTGAAATTCTGCGTAATAAAAAAACATGACCTTCTTGTTGCGTCAAATCCGTTCTGCATTTAAAACAGTATGCGTAATGTATCGAGAAAATCAAAAGTACTGACGGTGAGCGGCGGGAAAGGCGGCACGGGGAAAACCTTTACCGCCGTCAACCTTGCCGTGGAAATGTCAAACCGGCTTTCCGCCAAATCGAAGAGGGGCTCTCTAAAGGCCGGGAACAGGGTCTTGCTGTTTGACGCCGATTATCATCTTTCCAACGCCCACCTGTTCCTGGGAGTAAAGCTTGCCCCATGCCTCGACCGCTTTCTCAAAGATCCCCACTCTCTGCCGGAATATATAACTTCGTCGGACTACGGCGTTGACCTCATCTCCTTCGGCGGAGACGAAAAATTCATCAATCCGATAGACATCAGTATCAACAGCGAAGTATTGGATGAATTGAGAAAACTGGAAACATTGTATGATTGGATCATAATCGACACCGGCGCCGGATTGACCCAGATCATTCTGCGGCAGATAATCATGGCCGACTACTCTCTTCTGGTGACAAATCCTGAGCCCACCGCCATGATCGATTGCTACAAGATGATAAAATTCATTTCACGCGAGGATCAACAGTTCAAATACATCGAAATTGCGTTAAACAAGGTTCAGACTTTTGAAGAGGGATTCGTCAACTATAAAAAAATTGAGGAAATACTCGCCCAATTCCAGGTCCCGGTACAGATCCATTTCGCGGGAGTCGTGTACAGGGACGACAAGCTTTTCAACCGCAGCCTTCTGCACGGCATTCCTGTCGTAAGCGCCGGCGGCAACACGCACATGAAAGAATCATTTAACTATATATGGGACACGCTTCTGAAAGCCTCATTCTCGAAAAAAATCGAATCATTTTTCGAGAGAATATTTTTAGGATAACCGCCTGTTTGTCATTGACGGAAAACCAGGCTCTTACAACATAGCTACAAACAAGTCTATTATTCATTTCTCATAAGCATGCCGTCTAATTAGACTATTATAATTATTACAGGAGATAGAACTCTATGGCTGGTAACTATTCCACCTCTTATGAAGAATCAATAAAAAATCCCGATAAATTCTGGGACAAGGCAGCCCAAGATATCCAGTGGTATAAACCTTACACCAAGGTTCTTGATGATTCCCGCAAGCCTTTTTACCGGTGGTTTACCGGAGGGGAGTTAAACACCTGCTACAATGCCATCGACTATCATGTTGAAAAGGGGAAAAAGGATCAAACAGCGGTCATATACGACAGCCCGGTAACCGGCACGGTGCGCAGGATATCCTACGGAGAATTGCTCGAGCTCGTTTCACGGTTCGCGGGTGCGCTCTTATCCTGCGGCGCAGGCAGGGGGGACACGGTCATCCTATATATGCCGATGATCCCCGAGGCGCTCATCGCCATGCTCGCGTGCGCGCGCATCGGCGCGATCCATTCAGTCGTGTTCGGCGGATTCGCTCCCCCGGAGCTCGCGATCAGGATCGACGACGCAAAGCCGAAGCTCATAATATCCGCTTCATGCGGCATAGAGGGGAATAAGATCATCGATTACAAGCCGCTCCTTGACAAGGCGCTGGAGCTCTCCCGGCATAAGCCGGCCAGATGCATCGTGTACCAGAGAAAGCAGGCGAACGCTTCTCTGATACCGGGAAGGGATCTGGATTGGAATACGGCGATGCGGGATGCAAAGCCGGCCGGCTGCGTTCCGGTAAAATCAACCGACCCGCTCTATATCCTGTACACCTCCGGGACCACGGGAATGCCGAAGGGGGTCGTGCGGGACAACGGGGGACACGCGGTCGCCCTGAAGTGGAGCATGAAATATATCTACGATATCGAGCCCGGCGATCTGTTCTGGGCCGCTTCGGACGTGGGCTGGGTCGTGGGACATTCATACATCGTTTACGCTCCCCTCCTGCACGGGGCTGCGACCGTGCTCTATGAGGGAAAGCCGGTGGGCACCCCCGACCCGGGCGCCTTCTGGAGGGTCATCTCCCAGCACGGAGTCAAGGCGCTCTTCACCGCGCCGACCGCTTTCCGGGCGATCAAAAAGGAAGACCCTAACGGAGAATATATCCGCAAATACGACCTGTCCGGATTCAAAAACCTCTTTCTCGCCGGCGAGAGGCTTGATCCGGACACCCACCAATGGGCGAGCGACATGCTCAAGATTCCCGTGGTCGACCACTGGTGGCAGACCGAAACCGGGTGGGCGATAGCGGCCAACTGCATGGGGCTTGAGCCCTTGCCCATAAAGCCCGGATCACCCACAAAACCGGTGCCGGGCTACCGGGTGGTTATTCTTGACGGTGAAGGGAAGGAGCTTCCGAACGGGACTGAGGGCATCGTTGCCCTCAAGCTTCCCCTTCCGCCGGGGACTTTACCCACGCTCTGGAACAATGACGAAAAATACAAGGAGTCGTATCTTGACATGTATCCGGGCTATTATTTTACCGGAGACGGGGGCTATTACGACAGGGACGGATACCTTTACATCATGGGGAGGGTGGACGACGTCATCAACGTGGCCGGACACCGGCTGTCCACCGGCGCCATGGAAGAGGTGATTGCGACGCATCCGGACGTTGCAGAATGCGCGGTCATCGGCGCGGCAGACAGCTTCAAGGGCCAGCTCCCGGTCGGGTTTGTCGTGTTAAAGGCCGGCGTTACGGGCGACCAACGGGATCTTGTCAATGATCTGGTAAAAATGGTCCGCGAACAGATCGGCGCGCTCGCCTGTTTCAAGCAGGCGGTCGTGGTGAAGAGGCTTCCCAAGACCCGGTCGGGAAAAATCTTGCGGGGCACGATGCGCAAAATGGCGGACGGAGAGGACGTAAAGCCGCCCTCCACCATTGACGATCCGGCAATCCTGGACGAGATCAAGGAATCGATGTCCTCCATCGGGTACGGGAAAAAAGCGTAGCTCATGAAGCGGCCGTATTGTTCCTGGCCAGTGCCTGACGTACCATCCGGGCGGCTCCCGGCGTGTTGATTTTGGCGTTCGGCGCGTCAAGCGCGGATATCAGGTCGGAAATCTCCGGATAATCCCGATAATCATGCGACCCGGTGAAGAAATGATGGGCCCCTTTCCTCAGGAAGAACGACCCGGGGTTTTTTATCAATTCATCCAGAAGCGGATTTATAACCGGAAAGCCGATCGCTATCAGGCCTTCTCCGGCGACCCATCGTATGTCCTCATCTTTGTCATACAGCGCAGTGATCAACAGCGGAATGGAATCAGGATCGGCAATCTGGCTTAATGTCTTGACCGCCTCCCAGCGTAAAATTACATCAGGATGATTTAGCAAATCCGCGAGACGCTCCGCAACCTTGCGGCCCATGGACACCAGTTTTTCCCGTGCGTATTGTCTGGCCAAACCATCCTTGCTTTGCAGATCCTTAATAAGGGATTGAATTTCCCTGTCCTTCACTTTTTTATGATAATAAACCGGCTTCCGGTTTTTCTTATATCCAGCATGTATATTCATAGATCCTTCCTCCTCCCCGATCAGGAGATTATAAAAAAATAACCATAAATGGCAAAAAAACAAAATTTTTGCGGGCTCACCCAATCTTTCGGCCCCCTAAATCCCCCGGAGGGGGACTTAAAAGCTTTTGTAAAATAAGTGTTATAGCTGATAATCATGTATCATTGTTTCCTTGAAGGCACGGGTAACCAATGGATTGATTTGCAGGTAAACGTAAGCCCCCCTCTGGGGGGTTGGGGGGCATGAGAACGTGAGATGCAGGTATGCCAGGCGCACGCATATAAGGATGTGCTCAAAGAGCTGGAATGCAGCAATCAACCGAATGGCGATTCAAGGGCGGCAACCGTCTCGTCATAAACGAGCCCTTCGCTCCTTTTCAAGAAGCCTTCGAGCGCTGATCTGGCTGCCTCCCCTCCGATACGGCCGAGGGCCCAGGCGATCATGCCCCTGACGCGCTCGTCGATGCCTTCATCAAAGGCACGTACCAGCTCCGGAACATACCGTTCTTCCCTGCTGTTCCCCATAACCCGCGCGACATTCATCTTCCATCTCCACAGGTCGTCCGGGGACGAATAAAACATGTGCGGCCACACCTTTTCCATGAAATACTCGCGGCTCATATGCAGGAGCGCGGCAAGATCAAAGTTTTGCGCCTTGGCCGCCACCCGCTTGTTCTCAGGAAGCTCCTGCGCGAGCCAGGGAAGGTTCCGGGGGCACACGTTCTGGCAGCGGTCGCACCCGTATACGTACATACCCATAGGCTCGCGCAACTCGCGGGGAGTGATGCCCTTTCCGTAGTAGGTGAGGTAGGATACGCACATCCGCGATGCTATCACGCCGTTGCCCTTAAGCGCCTTTGTCGGACAGGCTGCGACGCAGGCGCTCCTGCACCAGTCCGGGCACCCCATCTTCATGGTCGGCCCGTCAGGTGCGAACTCGCGGTCAACCACCAGGGGGATCGGCGTCACCCAGGAACTCTGACGCGCCGTCCTCCCTGAATAAAAAAGGCAGTTCTTCCCGAACGTCCCGAGTCCTGCCCGCGCGGCTGCTACGCGGTGCGGCAGGTTAAACGGGACTTTGGAATCAATGCCGTTTTCGCGCAGAAAAGAGCGGAAGGCCTTGATGCGGAGCGCGAGACCGTCCCTGGTCATCCGGTCATCGTCCAGGTAACAGCGGCCGAAATGGCCTGCCAGCCACGCGGGATACGCTTCCCGGAAATACACGTCAATCAGCACGATAATGGACTTGGCGGACGGGAGTATGGTCGCCGGGTCGGTCCCGGCCGTAAGCGCAAGCCCGCCGGCCTCTGCCCAACGGTAGTCTTCCGTGCGCTCCGCCAAACATTGACGGTGCGACTCGAAAGGCTCGGCGGTCGTAAAACCGGCATCCGCGAATCCGAGCCCAAGGGCTTTTTCTATTATATCATCACGCGTTACCATCTCCCTGCTCCTTGATCAGAATGGCTGCCTCAGGGGACGCCTATCAGATTATTTAAATAACCGATGCCTTCTACGATGGGGTCTTCCCGCTTGTAGAGCCGCGCCATCATGATGCTCCCTTCCATAACGGCGACAATATGACGCGCCATCGTATCCGGCGCGATCTTCGATGAAAGCTCGCCCTGCTCTCTCGCCTCCCTGAGCAGACCCGCGAATATCTGTTCCCACTGCGTGAAGACCGTGCGTATGAATGCGGCATATTTCTCATTCGTATCGCTCTTCTCCAGGGCCGTATTGCCGAAAATACACCCTCCGGAGAATCTCATGCGCCGGTGATAATTAAGGACAGCGTGAAGGATATCGCCGATCTTCCCCAGCGGATCCGGGCTTTTGATGCTTTTTGATAAGTACTTGAAAAAGCGATCACCTGCTTCGCGAAGAAGCGAAAGACACAGATCATCCTTGCTGGCGAAGTGGAAGTACAGATTTCCCTTTTTCACGCCTGTTGCATCTATGATATCCTGTATGCTCGTGTTTCCGAAACCCTTTCGGTTGAAGAGCGCTATGGCGGAATCAAGCACCCGGGCGCGAGTTTCCCTGCCTTTTGTCATTTATGTGACCTATAACTATACTGACCGGTTGGTATATTATTAATAATGCCCATTTTGTCAAGGAATTTAATATATACTTACTCCCCTTTCTCCCGCACGAACTGGCACACGACCTTTCGGTCCGGGACCGTGAGAGTTACTATCAGCCCCTTTTTATCGCTGGTGAGCGCGTAAGTGTATCCATACATCTCTTTTCCCTTACCCTTGCGGAAATCGAGAGTGTCGCCGTTGACGTTACCTATCAGCTCGAGCACCGAGCGCTCGCCGGTTATAAGCTCCCAGGTGATGCGGTATGCGTTGAACCTGATCTTCCTGATTTCGATGGATTTGCCGCACCATGGGTCCGTGACCGTGGGTAATCGGGTATATTTCCCGTTGTAATCGAGAACGAGGCATAAACCTGATATGGTTATTGATATGAATAAAAAAATAAACAGTATGCCGCCCTTTTTCATGACAACCTCGCCGCGATCCTATTAATTTTTTTCACACCTGACTTAAAAAAGCAACCAAAAATAAGTAATAAATAAAAAAATTTTGTTACAGGCAGGGCCTAATAGTGGGGTTGTCTAATCCGAAAACTGGCGCAGCATCTATTCTCACCTCGACCGAGTGTTCCCGGCGATCGTCGACAAGGGGAACGGCCCTGTCGTGTCGCGGGGCGCCGTCCACGGTCACGCTCATGCCGCCGTTACCGTCATGTGTCTGAAATATGGCAATGTGGCAGATCGTTTCCCGGTAACTTCAAAACCATCCATGCCGGGCATCATTACGTCCAGCAGAATCAGATCGATTTGATCGCCGGAAAGTTTCCCCAGCGCTTCCTCACCGTTTGCCGCCTTGACAATTTCATAACCCTGCGGAACAAGATGTGCTTCAAGAAGTTCAATGTTTTGAGGCTGGTCATCAACAACTAAGATTACCGGTTTGTCTTTCATCCTCTATCTCTTTTGAATTTGACTTTTCAACATGTTAGAAAACTCACTTAATAAATTGACTAATTTCTTTCGCAAAGGTGCGCGTATTTATCGGCTTACCTATAAATCCGGTGTTAGTTATGCCTTTTATCTCTTCTCTGCCTTCTGGCATTACAGAAGCAGTCACAAAAACAATTGTGCATTATTTGCCTGACCCCATTTTTTTCTCTTTCTCAACCTTTAAAACCTCATAAATTTCAACGGGCAACAACTTGCCTTTCAGTTGAACCATCTCTAGTGCGCGAATTTTTATTTTTCCTTCGACCCGCGATAGGGCACTTTTTGTAATGAGGACTTGGCCGGGGCGTGCTGTTGACTCTACTCTCTGGGCGGTGTTCACGATATCGCCAATGACCGTGTAATCCATTGTTTCTTCAGTCCCTATGTTTCCGACAACTACCTCGCCGTAGTTTATCCCTATGCCGATCCCTAGCTTTTTCAACTCCGGCGGCCAACCGTGTTTTAAATCTTCAAAAGCCCCTTGCATTTCCACGGCGGCCCGAACTGCCCATAACGTTTCATCTTCAACATCCGTCGGGGCGCCCCAGAAAGCCATGATGCAGTCGCCGATATATTTGTCAAATGTACCCTTGTTTCTGAAAACGATTCCTATAAGCTCCTTGTATATGCTGTTGAGCAAATGAATAAGTTCATCCGCATTCATGTTCTCAGAAAGAGAGGTGAATCCGCGTATGTCGCAGAAAAACACCGCAACCTCTTTTCTATCACCGCCCAACTCCGAATATTTGTCTGGGTTGGCGAGTATCTGTTCAATAACGCTTCCGTCTACATAACGATGCAACATACTGGATACCAGGTGATTCCTTAACTCCACTTCATCGCGGAGAAATTTTATCTTCAGCAAATTATTGACACGGGCGATAAGTTCGATCTTATGAAAAGGTTTGTTCAGGAAGTCGTCCGCTCCGGCTTTAAGCCCCTCGATTCTTGCCTCCATGTTATCAAGAGCTGTCAGCATGATTATTGGAAGGAAAGCGTTTCCCGAATCGTTTTTGACTTTTTTGCAAACCTCATATCCGTTCATGCCGGGCATCATTACGTCCAGCAGAATCAGATCGATTTGATTGCCGGAAAGTTTCTCCAGCGCTTCTTCACCGTTTGCCGCCTTGACAATTTCATAACCCTGCGGAACAAGATGCGCTTCGAGAAGTTCAATGTTTTGGGGCTGGTCATCTACAACTAAGATTACCGGTTTGATTATTTTTTCTTTTTGCATTGTATTAACTTTAATTTTACTTTTTGCGGTCAACACGTGCGAGTACCTTTATGCTTGATATCTTTCTGCCAAACTTTATAAAGTTTAAAAGCCTCACCAGAAATATCTCTGTCATCTCTGTTCCTTTAGGCACGATAAGCATTTTTTGTTCATCAAAAATAGACTCGGCAAGGACCATTCCGGGCACAATATCCTGAGGAGAGATTTCCCGAACAATAAAATCTTTCTCCACACTCCTCAGTTCAGCCTCCAGGGCGGCGAGCATTTCAGGGTCATATTTGTTTTTTTCCCCCTGAAAATCGGCAAAGATATCCAGCGCATGCCCGGTGCGTTTTTTTTCTGCGGTCACAAAATCAAGGGCCAGCTTAAGCATTCGCGCCATTGATGCTGTGCGCTTATTTTTGATTTCAAACGTTTTGGAAAAATCGATCATCTGACAGCCTATCGCCTCGGCAATACCCTCAAGCCTTGGAATATTACTGATAAGCTGCTGCGCTATCGCGGGGTGGCTTTTGAACATGAGTTGTTCTTTTCTGTTAAAAGCCTGTTTCCTATGATATTTATCAATAATATCAGATGGCAGAGTCGAGAGACCTATCTGAGAAAGCATTGCGGCAATCTCATATTCCCATGCACCGTCAATCCGAAGCCGTTCGCAAAGGTTGCGTATCAGTTTTCTTGTAAGCTGGGCCATATTAAAAGCCTCTGGATTTATAAGCGCCAGAATATCAACAAGTATCTTTAAACTGCCCTGAAGGGTTTTTTGCATAACCGCGGTACTCTTGGTTACCTCGGACTCCAGCTCTTCCCGGTAATTACTCATCAAGTCGTTGTAGGCCTTGACCTTTAGCAGGGACCGGACACGGGCCAAAAGCTCCATCTTGTCAACAGGCTTTGAAATAAAATCATCACAACCGGCTTCAATTCCCTTTACCCGATCTTCCGCTTCCCGCAATGCGGTAACCAGGATTATCGGAAGCAGTCGATGTGTATCATCCTGCCTGACCCTGCGGATAACTTCAAAACCATCCATGCCGGGCATTAGTACGTCCAGCAGAATCAGATCGATTTGATTGCCGGAAAGTTTCCCCAGCGCTTCTTCACCATTTGCCGCCTTGACAATTTCATAACCCTGCGGAACAAGATGCGCTTCGAGAAGTTCAATGTTTTGGGGCTGGTCATCAACAACTAAGATTACCGGTTTGTCTTTCATGCTCTACCTCTTTTGAATTTGACTGTTCAACATATCAGAAAACTCACTTAATAAATTGGCTAATTTCTTTCGCAAAGGTGCGCGTATCTATCGGCTTACCTATAAATCCGGTGTTAGTTATGTCTTTTATCTCTTCTCTGCCTTCTGCCAATACAGAAGCAGTTACAAAAACAATGGGAATATCGCGTGTCTCTTTGTCTTGACGCAATATCCTGGCGGCTTCGGTACCGCGCATATCTGGAAGCCGCACATCCATAATTATAATATCCGGTTTTTCTTTCCTTGCAATGGCAATTCCGCTGGAAGCATTTTCTGCTTCAAATACTTCGAAGCCGGCGACCTCCAAAAGGTCTTTTTCCAGCAACAGATTGTTTGCATTGTCGTCGACAACTAATGCTTTCTTCCTCATCTCACACCACCTGCCTGGATATAATAGGCAAAGTAAACCGGACCGAGGTGCCTTTATTTAGCCCCTCTGATTCTACAGAAAGCTTCCCGCCGTGCAGCTCAACCATCTTTCTGGAGAGCGGCAAACCGAGTCCGGTCCCCTCGGTTACCCGGGAATATGGAGTATCGACACGGAAAAACCCTTCAAATATTTTCTCCATGTTTTCAGGTGCGATACCGATTCCCGTATCCCAGACCACTATTTCTATCTCTGAATCGGCTTTCTTCGCCCGCATGCCAAGTTTACCATCCTCGGGGGTAAATTTAACTGCGTTGGAAAGCAGGTTGTAAATTATCTCTTTTACCTTGAGCTCATCCGCCTCAATATTCGGCAGATCTTCGGCTATTTCAAGCAACATGCGCAGCTTCTTTTTACTGACCATATCCGCTACCAGCAGTGAAATCTCATTTAGCAGGCTTTTCATTGGTAAGCTGGATACTGCCAGCTTCATCTTTCCGGCTTCAACTTTTGCCATATCAAGTATCTGATTTATCAGTAAGAGAAGGTGCTTTCCGCTGGTTAAAACATTATTAACGTATTTCTTCTGCTTCTCATTAAGCGGTCCGAAAGTCTCGTCGTATAATACCTCAGAGAAACCGTTAATGGAGTTAAGCGGGGTCCTGAGCTCATGCGAC
>Ga0154758_136_pt1 | contig 47313 bp, 37 predicted proteins | sample Rifle2008BG16ft_FD_105766 | JGI IMG/M metagenome (GOLD analysis project Ga0154758, IMG submission 105766) | Spirochaetes bacterium RBG_16_49_21
GGCATTGTCGGCCGTTATCTTGCAAAAAATTTTTCGCAGTACTGCGAGGATTGCCGCAGGCTCCTGCTGCACGCCGTTTCGAAGCGCGTGCTCTGCCCCTATGACCCCAAGCCTTCATGCAAGAAGTGCCCGACACACTGTTACGGACAAGGCTATCGGGAAAAGATACGGGAGGTAATGCGGTTCTCCGGCATGAAGCTTATCCAGCACGGGCGTTTCGGTTTAATAAAAAAATACTTGTTGTAGATTTTTGCTATTGACATCATTATAACTCTGAATTTAGTTTACTTAAATAAGACCTTGAGGAGTCGATTCATGGATAAGTTAGTAATCAATTTTGTTAAATACTACCCCACGTTGATACATCATACCATTAATATCGGCGTACTCATCGCCGGCTTTGTCGCGCTCTGCGGCTGCATCAGATTCGGCATTGCCGTTTGGAGAAGGCACAAGGGAATTTATCCTCCTGCGACGAGCCAGATGGGGCATTAATTTTTTAAGGGGCCGCTGCTGCGTAATAAAATATCAGTGCTTTGATCGCCTGATCCTAGGCATAAAAAAATTATAGACAATTCATCCCCTGTTTTTTATCCCGCCTCTGTGGGGTTTACGGAAATTCATGAGAAATAATTTGTTTACTACATCGGCCAGATGGGGCAGGCTTTCCTACCGTAAAAACGGCGAGTTTCCGGGGACAGCCATTATTTTAATCCATGGCGCCATAGGCGACTCGCGCCTTTTCCGGTACCAGCTTAAATATTTCGGCGACCGGTATAAGACCATCGCCATAGATCTGCCGGGTCACGGCCATTCGCGCACGGGCGATGAGCCCTGCATGGATGATTTTATAACGGCGATTGAGGATCTCCGTGACGAGGAAGGGATATCATCCTGCGTGCTTATAGGGCATTCGATGGGCGGCGGCGTTTGTCTTGAGGCATGCAGCCGGGGTATGCCCGGACTTAAAGGCATGGTGCTCGTCTCAACCTCGCCGGTGCTGCCCGTATCCCCCGGTCTGGTGGATATCATTGAGCGTGATGATATGGATGCGCTGGCTAAGCTTATCGTGAGCACGGTATTCAGCAAGGGCGTCGACGTTCTCCTCGGATTCGCCAAACAGGCCCTTAACGGGATCAACAGGGAGGTCATCAAGGTCGATATCGAGATATGCAAGAGAATGGATTATTCCCGCGCGCTTGCAACAATTGACGTTCCGGTACTTGTCGTATCTAACAGGTTTGACCGGGTTATTGCATGCGACGCCACGGCCTTGCTTCATCAAGGTATCCCGAGCTCACGGCACATAGTGTTCAATGAGGCGGGGCATATCCCTTTTTTCGAGAATGCCCGTTCCTTTAACGCCGCTGTTGATTCATTTCTGGAAGAAATGGGCATATGTCAATGACATTCTCATTATGAAATACTTGACAAATTGGGTATCATTTAACACTTTAACAGAAGTGCTTTATTAGACCTGCATTTTCTAAACGGGGGGGAACTATGTCGATAAAAACGTCCATCAACGGCTTTGGCAGAATCGGAAGGAACGTGTTGCGCGGCATCTTCAGCAATCCGAAAGCGTACGGCGATATCGAAGTAGTCAGCATCAACGATTTGACCGACGCCAAGACCCTGGCGCATCTTTTGAAATACGATTCGATATTCGGAATCTTCAAGGGAGAGGTGTCGCATACTCAGGACGCCATAATAGTAAACGGAAAGAGCATCACGGTGCATTCGGAAAAGGATCCGGGCAAGCTTCCGTGGAAGGCCGAGGGCATTGACGTGGTTGTCGAATCCACCGGCGTTTTCCGGGATAAAGAAAAGTGCATGATCCACATCAACGCGGGGGCAAAGAAGGTCATAATAACCGCGCCGTCGAAGAATGAGGATATCACCATCGTTCTCGGCGTCAATGAGGATAAATACGACAAGAACAAGCACCATATCATTTCCAACGCATCCTGTACGACCAACTGCCTCGCCCCGGTCGTGAAGGTGCTGCACGAGCGGTTCGGCATCGAGAAGGGGCACATGACGACGATACATTCCTATACCAACGACCAGCGGATACTTGATCTGCCGCACAGCGATCTCCGGCGCGCCCGGGCAGCCGCCCTTTCCATGATCCCCACGACGACCGGAGCGGCCAGGGCCGTTTCCCTCGTGCTTCCGGAGCTTAAAGGGAAGCTCGACGGTAATGCGATACGCGTCCCCACGCCCGACGTGTCGGTCGTTGACCTGGTCTGCATCGTGAAGGAAAAGGTCACTGAGGAAAAGGTTAATGCCGCGATGAAGGAAGCTGCCGAGGGCAAGCTCAAGGGGATACTCCAGTACTGCGACGAGGAGCTCGTCTCAATAGATTTTGTCGGTAATCCGCATTCCTCGATCGTCGATGCCGCGTCCACCAAGGTCATTGACGGTAATATGGTGAAGGTACTGTCCTGGTATGACAACGAGTGGGGGTACTCCCTCCGGGTCGCTGATCTGATAAAGTATATCATGAAGTGATTAACTGATATGCTCTGTGTATGTAGAGTAACTGAATTTCAAGTCCCCCTTTGGGGGATTTAGGGGGGGAGGAGTTTGATGGCGCGACGCGAGATTTTTGCCGGTAACTGGAAGATGTATAAGACCCATCAGGAGGCCCTTGACCTGGCTCAAGGGATCCGCGCGTGGACGACGACCGGCATCGGCAACCGTGAGGTCATTATTTTCCCCCCGGCGCCGTATGCAAAAGCCGTTGCGGAACTTTGCCGGGGCTCACGGATCGACGTGGGAATGCAGAATATGCATTTCGAGCAGGAGGGCGCCTTCACCGGAGAGGTTTCCCCGCCGATGGTCAGGGATTGCGGTTGCCGGTATGTCCTTATCGGCCATTCGGAGAGGCGGCATGTCTTCGGCGAAACCGACGATGATGTCAATAAAAAGGTTATCGCCGCGTTTAAAAGTGATATTGAGCCTGTCGTCTGCGTGGGCGAGCTTCTGGAGGAGCGTGAAAAAGGATTGACCAATGAAGTGCTGCGGCGCCAGGTGGAGAAGGCCTTCACCGGAATAGGCGCAGGCCGGATGAAAAAGGTTATAATAGCGTATGAGCCTGTTTGGGCGATCGGCACCGGAAAAGTGGCGACCCCGGAAACGGCTGAGGAGGCGCACGGGTATATCAGAAAGGTCGTGAAGAACCTGTACGCTGCTGATACTGCCGATTCCCTTCCGATTCTGTACGGGGGGTCGGTTAAGCCTGACAATATAGCCGGCCTCTTCTGTATGGCGAATATCGACGGGGTTCTGGTCGGCGGAGCGAGCCTGAAGGTTGATTCATTTCTGGAAATCATACGGGTAAAATGATTGGAGTGATGTATGGGCATAATTATCTCGACACTCACCGTGCTTTTTTTGATTCTCTGCATTTTGCTGATCATCATCATCCTGCTTCAATCGGATAAGAGCGCCGGCATGGGGATTCTGGGCGGGTCGAGCCAGTCGGCATTCGGCTCTTCCACCGCGGATGTTATCAGCAAGGCGACCGGGGTCATGATCGCTCTGTTCATGCTCGGCTCGCTCGGTCTTGCCGCCCTGGAGGCCGCCCGGTCGGATTCGCTCAAAGAGGAGCTGCTCAAATCCCCCGGAGCGACAAGAAGCGCGCCTGAGGGCATTAAGGCGAACCCCGCTCAAAAAAATAAAACAAAGCAACGCTCACCGGAACAATAACGTAAGCACAGGCCGGTCATCGCGTATCGTGCCGATGATTTCAGCGTATATAAAACGAAGAGGAGTAGATCAATGGTCATAAAGAATTATATATTCACCTCCGAGTCGGTATCGGAGGGACATCCTGACAAGGTTGCCGATCAGATATCTGACGCCATCCTTGACGAGCATCTGAAAGGAGATAAAAGATCCAGGGTCGCCATGGAAACCCTGGTGACGACGGACCGGATCATCATGGCGGGGGAGATTACATCCTCCCAGAAGGTTGATTATGAAAAAGCGGCGCGGGGCGTTGTGGCGGACATCGGCTACACGGACGCCGATATCGGTTTCGACGCCGGGACATGCCAGGTGCAGGTATACGTGCATTCCCAGTCGCCGGACATTTCCCAGGGAGTAACGGAGGGGCAGGGGTTGCATGCCGAGCAGGGCGCCGGCGACCAGGGCATGATGTTCGGGTACGCTGTGGCCGAGACAAAGGAACTGATGCCCATGCCGATACTGCTCGCCCATAAGCTGGTTAAGCGGCTGGCGGAGGTGCGGAGAAACGGCGAGCTTACCTTCATCAGGCCTGACTCAAAATCACAGGTGACCATCGAGTACAGCGACGGCAAGCCGAAGCGGGCGGAGGCCATCGTTATTGCAACTCAGCACACGCCGGACGTGAGCCATCAGCAGATCACGGAGGGCGTTATCGAAACGACCATCAAGAAGATTATTCCCCCAGGCTTTATTGATAAAAATACCAAGATATACATCAACCCCACGGGCCGTTTCGTAGTAGGCGGCCCGCACGGCGATACCGGCCTGACCGGCAGAAAGATCATCGTCGATACCTACGGCGGCATGGGCCGCCACGGCGGCGGCGCATTTTCCGGCAAAGATCCATCTAAAGTAGACCGCTCCGCAGCCTATATGGCCCGCTACATTGCCAAGAACGTTGTCGCTGCGGGTCTGGCCGAGCGGTGCGAGGTACAGCTTGCGTACGCAATCGGGGTAGCTGAGCCGGTATCGGTGCTCGTCCACACCTTCGGTACGGGTGTTATCCCGGAAGAAAAGATATCGGATCGCATTCGTCGGGTGTTCAAGCTCAAACCTGCGGGCATCATTGAGATGTTGAACTTATTGAACCCCATTTTCAGATCAACATCGAATTACGGCCATTTCGGCAGGGAAGACGCCGGTTTTGTATGGGAAAAGACGAATCTGGCCGACGCCTTGAAAAAATAGCGCCCCGTAGTATAACAATGCATAACATAGCCATATAGATCTTTATATGGCTATTTTTATGCTATCGTTTCCAAAATGGGAATAGCAGTTTTTAGTTGTGTCCATCATCAATAAAGAATTCCGATAATATAATAAACTATAAACAATAAATCAGGTTGAAGGATTGCCTATGAGAGAAATAAAACTAAGGTCCTATTCGTATCGTTGTTCCTGCGGTTATGAGGTCAAGGTTTTTTTGGATTTCGGCACGCCCCAGGAGGTATGCAGGTGCAGAATATGCGGCGGTTCCGTGCAAAGGAAGGAATCTTGAACGCCGGTCTGATAGCCTGCTGTATCTGTCTTTTCATTCTGCAGCCCTTGTTTTCTCAAGAAAAAAAGAAAGAGGAGACTGCCACAGCGGCTGCTGCAGCTGAAAAGCACGGCGAAGGAGCCGTGCAGCCTGAAACAGGCGGAGAAGAAGGGAAAAAAGAGAAGAGCGGCAAGAATCTCAACATCGATGCTAAAATGCTTTACGGCCGGTACAATACGATATTCTGGTCGGGGAGCATAGTGCAGAATTTCGACAAATTCACCTATCAGCTGAATTCCAATTTCAAGCGCTCAAACGACTTCGGTTACAAGAATTCCCGTTATTATGTCAATGAGATCGGCTTTACCGCGGATGCCGAAGTTACTGATAAGTGGAAATTGACCCCCGAGGTCTCGGTCAATAATGAATCATACGGGATGTTCAGGAACCCCTTCTACAACCGCGAAGAGAAGGATAGGATAATTTTAAATTTCAAGAATGAATATAAGCCGATGCCGACCCGGTGGGATATCACCGTGGGAGGCGTTTATTTTATCCATCGATTTGATTCCTCCCTGTATCCGGACGCCAATGCCGTGCGGAGCTATCACTCAAGCGATTTGTATAAAGCGGATGCCGAACTTGGCTGGGAGTATGTCTGGTCCGCCGCCAATAAGCTGCGCTTCGACTCAAAATTCTCCCAATATTACTACTCCACTAATTCTGATAATGACACCGTTACGGCAAACGAATTGATCTGGAATTTCAACCTGTCGGAGTATTTTAAATTCGGGCTGGGGCCGCTGTATACCTACAACCGGGACAGGGGAAATTTTGTGTCAGGAAAAATCGATATCGTGACGGCGAATCTGAAATATGTCGTCATCGGCGCTTCTTATCGGTATGACCTGTTTCCTTTCGCTCCCGAGGATTTCTACTTTGCGCAGAAGTACGTGCATCCCTATTACAGCCTCAGCGCAGGCAAGGGGCATCATGCGGACTTCAAATTCGGCGTCGATTATACCTCCGCCGGTAAAAACAATTTCTATGTTAAAAAAATAAAGTTCAGGCTTTCCGGGTCTTATATGACCAACGACCGCTACCATAGCTACTTTTCCTTGCCCGAGCTGGTACTGGCGCCGTATCGGATGAAGCTCCAGCAATGCAAGGCAAAAGCTGAAGGAGGGATCGGTTTTATGATCTATTCGGTTTATCTTGAACTGGGCGGGAGATACGAGTACGCGTATTTTTATGCCAACAGCCACGTCACCTATCAGCCCGGGCACGCGGCGGCCGCATATCTCAATTGCAGCGTATGGCGCTTTGAGCTCCAGTATGATACCCTGTTCCGGGGCGCAATGTATGCAAGTCCATTTTTCAATGTCATTATCCATAAGGCTTTCATCGGTTCAGGTACCCTCCAGTTTAAGGTATTCGATTCTTTTTATCTGTATGGAAGGATTGAGAACGTGTATAACATAAAATACAACACCGTGTACGGCTATCCGGAGCCGGGACTGACGGTCAGCGGCGGATTGAGGATTATTTTGTAACCAAACGGACGCCGGCTTACACAAACTTTATTATGTTGTGCTTGACCCGGCAAAGTCGGAACCAACGAAAAAAACAAGAATTATATATTCTTGACATTAAAGCGATGTCATAATATTTATGCACGTCAGTCTAGCAGGCTGTAATCATAAACAGCCGAAGCCTGCTCCTCAATAAATAGGTTTTTCATGAGACGAATTACATTGACAATAATCATAGCGGCATCGCTCTGCTTTCCTCAATTTATTTATCCCCAGGCTTCCAAGTATGAAGGCAAAATAGTTAAGAAAATATATTTTCAGGGCTTGAATAATGTCGATGAGGCTGATTTGCAGTATATGATAAAAACCACCGTCGGCTATCCGCTCAAGGCTGAAGAGATCCGCGGTGACATAAAAAAAATATTCAAGAAGGGGAATTTCGAAAGCATAGTAGTCGAAATCGAAGAATATGACAAGGGAGTCCGAATCAGATTCATCTGCAAGGAGCGGCCGGTTATTAAATCGGTTGAGTTCAAAGGAATTAAAGAAGTCTCCGAAACCGATCTTACTGCCGCCATACCGATAAAAGAAGGGGGGATCATCCGGAAGGATTACCTTGAAAAAAGCGTGAATGCCATAAAGAAAAAGTATGAGGATGAGGGCCTGTTCAACGCCGTAGTCCGGTATGAGGTCAAGCCGGTCAGGGGCGATGAAAATACGGTAAAAGTGATTTTCATTATTGACGAGGGAGAGGAGATCCAGATCCGGAAGCTTTCGCTTCTCGGCGTAAAGAACCTCAATACCAGAGAACTCGCTTCGGTTATGGATACCTCTGAGCGGGGGTTATTCAAGGAAGGCGAATTCAAAAAGGACGTATGGGAGCAGGATAAGGCCAGGCTCCTGGCCTATTACCAGCAGTACGGCTATCTCGACGCCCAGATACTTGATGAGAACATCGAATACGAGTGGACGGATCCTGAGAAGAGGGAGAAGCGGTGCATCTTCATAACCCTCAAGATAAGCGAGGGGGAACAGTACTATTTTGACAAGTACACGGTCCAGATCGCCGGCAAAGAGGGAGAGACCGTTTTTACGCCGAAGGAGATCATGAAGGAATTTGAGCAGGAGACAAGCGGCGCGGTGTTCGACAACACCCTGTTTCAGAGAGACCAGCATATGATCAGCTATATGTACGCTACCAAGGGCTATATTTTCGCCCGGGTTATTCCCAAGCGGATCGTGAACGAGCGCGAAGTAGTCGTGGACGGCAAAAGGGTAAAAAGGAAATTCGTGACCGCCGCTATTACGATCGAGGAAGGAAGCCAGGCTTATATTGAAATGATCATCGTCAAGGGGAACAAGAAGACCAAGGACAAGGTAATAAAAAGGGAGCTGACGATCAGGGAGGGGGAGCTTTTTAATTCCGCCAAAGTACAGCTGTCACGCGAGAAGGTGTATAATCTCGGCTTCTTCAAACAGGTTAATATAGATGTCCGTCCGGGGGGCCGCGAGGGATACGTGAATCTGATCGTCGACGTCGAGGAGCAGCCCTCCGGCACCATCTCACTCGGCGGCGGATACGGAACCACCTCCGGGTTCTCGATATTCGCCGATGTGGCTGAGAACAACCTTCTGGGCAACGGCCAGAGAGTGGGGGTCAAGTTTGAATACGGGCCGCAACGGCAGTCCGTCTCCCTGTCTTTCAACGAGCGATGGCTCTTCAATTTTCCGGTGGGGTTGAATACCTCAGTCTTCTACAACCTGTACAAAGTACGGTCGAATCAGACCATCTTCTCGACGACCGGCAGTGACGAAGCCCGGTACAACCGGCAGGCGTTCGGATACGGGCTCGGTTTGAGCTATCGGTTTTTGGATTACCAGACCATAGGCGGGTCCTGGACTCACGCCTTCACCAAGGTGACGGATCCAACGGGCAATTCATCGGAGGAGATATTCTATATCCAGTCGCTCGGTTATCAGCAGAAGAGATCGGTCACATTGTTTGTGGCTCATGACTCAAGGGACAATTACCTGAATCCGACACGAGGCGCAAGTATCGATTTCGCGGCCAATTTTACCGGCGGCAATGTGCTGGGAGGAACCGATCATTTTATTAGGCTCTCGCCCTCCATATTTTTTTATTTTTCGCCGTTTCATCTTCCTTTTTTAAAAACCCATCCCTGCGTATTCGAGGTGAGGGTAAGCGGGGACTTCATTGTAAAGCCGTTCGGCGTAGGCCAGATAGCCAGGAAACAGGAGTATCGAAGCAATGTCCTGTTTAATATTGATCTTAAGGATCCGTGGCTTGAGCCGGAGGACCGGCTGAATCTCGGCGGGCCCGAGACGCTGCGCGGGTGGGATTATTATGACAAGAGATTCCCGCAATCATGGCAGAGCGTCGGACTGTTCCATCGCATACTCTACGGTATAGAATTCAGGGTGCCCATAGTGCCTTCAATGCTCTGGCTGGCCCTGTTCGTGGACGCGGGCTCGCTCTGGTCCGATCCATTTTGGGAAAAGACCCTGTATCAGGATAATCGGACTCTCATACAAAACGATCTGGATTCGGGAGAGCTGTACCGGATCCAGGATTTCGGCAAGGTGAATTTATTGGGTTATTTCAGGTATTCATACGGCTTCGGATTCAGGATACAGATCCCGATGATGCCCCTCAGATTCTGGTTCGGCCAGAAGGTGGTCTACGAAGGGAGGTTCAGGCAGCTCGGCGGATTTACCTTCCAGTTTGCCATCGGCGACCTGAGGTTCTGATGAGAGAAAATCGCCGGTATTGCGGTAGCGGCATGGGGAAGATATTTTTTTGTTTTTTATTGACCGGATTGATCCTCCAGCCGGCGCGCGCCGGCACGGAAGACGAGATACAGAAGGCTTCTGTTAAATATCCGGGCGAGTACGTGATCTACATCAGCAAAAAGAACTATACGCTTGAAGTGTATGACCGGAAGGCGTCGCTCATCGCATGCTTTCGCATTGCATACGGATCCAATCCCGACGGGAAGGCCAAGCTCCATGAGGGAGACAACAGGACGCCGGAAGGGGTTTATTTCATTAATGAAATACTGAGCATGGATGCCGGCAGGGGATCCGACTCCCGCAAGAAGCTCAGGGGCATGAACAGGATATATTTCCGCGCCAGGGACGGCCACAGCAAATTCGGCAGGCCGAGCGTTGACCTCGGTTACGATGCCTACGGACCCCGCTTTTTCGGGCTTTCCTACCCGAATAATGAGGATAAACGTCGTTACCTGAAGGCTGTCAGGGAAGGGAAGATCCGAAAGATGAACGGCAAAATGCCCGGGATCGGATTCGGAATCGCCATCCACGGGTGCAATGATGAGGACTCAATCGGCCATCTTTCATCCAGCGGATGCATCAGAATGCACAACCGCGATATCGTTGAATGCGAGCGGTACGTGCGCAGGGGCGCGCCGGTGATTATTACAGCGGAGTGAATACCCTGCGCATTTTTTATGTTGACATTATATCTCTCGGTCATAAATACTGTCGTTGATTTTTTTTCAGGAGGAAGACATTGTTACAATTAATGGGAACCGCTTATGCCGCATCCGAGCAGACGGTAAACGGCCAGGGATCTTCTCCATTGAGCCAGTATGGCTTTTTGATCCTCATGGTGCTTACCATAGGGATCTTTTATTTTTTGATGATCAGGCCGCAGAAAAAAAAGGAGAAGGATCGGCTGGCTATGATATCCGCCTTAAAAAAGGGGGACAAGGTACTGACCGCGGGCGGCATGTACGGCGTCGTTGACGGCTTCAAAGAGGGAGATATCGTTATCGTGAAGATCGGGGGAAATACGAAAGTGGAATTCACCCGCACCGCCATCCAGACAAAGGCACAGTAAGATCTGTGCGGCGAAGCGTTATACATTTTGCGCTGCTTCTTTTAATCCCGTTCTTTATCTCTGCAAGCGCCGGCGGCCGGGAAAAAGAAGGAAACACGATCAACGGCACGGATACCGGATCCGCAGAGATCTCTGAGGACACGGAGGATGCGGGTGCGGATGCGCCGGAAAAATCGGGCAGCAAGCAAGGCGCTGTTCCCGGCCAGGACGGTGAAAAACGGGGGGCCGGCGATGTAATAAAAACCGAAAAGCGGGCGCCGGATGCAGGGAGCATCAGGAAGGAACACAGGAAGAAGCAGGCGATAAAAGAGGACGGCGCCGTCGCGGAAAAAGAGGCGGTCCGAGAGCAGCGGGACGACCTGCTATTAGTCGACCATCAGAGTATGCGGTACGGCCGGATTCCCGGAATTACAATCAAAAAAGAAGACAGCCCGGACAACGCGATCGTAAAAATACCCGAAGACAAGATTACCGGCAAAACGAAGGATAAAAAACCGAAGGGCGGACTGTTCGGGTCAAGCACGGACACCGTAGCGAAGGTGGGCCTTCTTATTTTTATTATAATCGTATTAATCATATATAAAACAAGAACGAAAAAATCGAAGCGAAGAGTCGTAAGAACCCTCCCCAAACGATAATGTTCAGGTGATACGAATGACCAGAGGAATGATATATAAGACGATTTTTATCGTGGCGTTGATTGCGATTTCAATCATGCTGATTTTGCCCACTATCGGCGTAAAGAGGATGAGGATACTCCTTTCGGAGGATATTACCGCACAGCAGCTGGCCAACATAGAGAATAAATTCCCCCCTGATGACTATTCCCGCGAACGGAGCGGAAGCGTAATTCTAATAAAGGGTACAAACATCACCGATGCGATCATGAATGACGTCAGAAATTTTCCCGGGGTACGGGACGCCGTCATATTGAAGCACTGGGCCGAGGATGCGCTTATGGCGAAGAAGATCAACCTGGGCCTCGACCTTCAGGGCGGCATGTACCTGGTTTTACAGGCTGATTTCAAAAAGATCGAGAGCAAGTCCGCGGACAAGAAAAAGCTATCGGAACAGGACAAGGCGGAGCTCACCCACCAGGCCCTTGAGCTGATCCGGAACCGGATCGACAAGTTCGGCGTGTCCGAACCGTCAATCCGTCCCCGGGGCTCCGAGGCCATTGAAATACAGCTCCCCGGCGTGAAGGACCCGCGGGCGGTAAAGAAAGCGATCGGCACCACGGGCAGGGTCGAATACCGGCTCGTGGATGACGGGTACACCAATAAAGCCGGCGAGTGGATGCAGAATAATTTCAAGGTACAGCAGCTCCCTGACGAACCCGACAAGCTCGACAAGCTGCTGCCCGAGATCGCCCGCGGGATCAACCTTCCCGATTCACGGGAGGTTTTGTATTACTGGGAGCGGAAAAAGGATTCCAAAAATATAATCCCCCTGTATCCCATTGTCTTAATGAAACAGGTTTCCCTGGCGGGCACCGACATCAGCAAGGCGTGGGTCGGCCAGGATGAGTACGGCGGATTCGCCGTTCATTTTACCACAACCGCCGAAGGCGCCGCCAAATTTGCGGATGTCACCGCGAAGAAGAACTGGGGTAAAAAATTGGCAATCGTCATAGACGATAAGGCGCGGAGCGCGCCGCGGCTCAACGTCCAGATAACGAGCGGCCAGGCGGAAATTACCGGGAATTTCACCTTCGAGGAAGTCGACACCCTGACGCGGATAATTAAGGAGGGCGCCCTTCCGGTCGATCTGAAGGTCATTGAGGAGCGGACCGTCGGCCCGTCTCTCGGGCAGGATTCCATTGAATCGGGCATCACGGCAGGGCTTTTAGGGATATCCGCAGTCATGATTTTCATGCTCTTGTATTATAAAGCGGCGGGGATCATAGCGAATATCGGACTCATCCTGAATACCATTTTTCAGGTGGCTCTCCTGTCGCTCTTGGGTTTTACACTCACCCTTCCGGGAATAGCCGGCATTATTCTGACGATCGGCATGGCCGTTGACGCGAATGTTCTCATATATGAGCGGATGAAAGAGGAGCTAAGGAGCGGAAAGTCCGTCAGGATGGCGGTGAGCCACGGATTCGACCGGGCTTTCTGGGCTATTTTTGATTCGAACATCACCACCCTGCTCGCGGCTTTCGTGCTGTGGCAGTTCGGCACCGGGCCCATCAAGGGATTTGCGGTGACCCTTACTATTGGACTGATCGCCAGCATGTTCGTTGCTCTGTATATTACGCGATTCATATATGAAATCATATCGTTAAGTAAAAAAATCAAGAGGCTCAGCATATAGGGGGCTTGTTTGAAAGATCGGATTATCCCATTTTTAAATTACCGGTATTATGCCTATGCCCTCTCCTCCGGGCTGTTTGTCATTTTCCTGACAAGCGCTTTCGTATTCAAAGGCGGACTACGGCTGGGAGTCGATTTCGTCGGCGGCCAGAAGATCATAGCCAAGTTCGAGAAGGGCGTTGATGAGGCCCGGATACGACAAGCGCTCAGGGCGTACAATCCCCTGGTGCAGCAGGTCGGGGAGCCCGGGATGAATGAATACATAATTTCCACCAAACTGAGCGAGGAATCCCCCGCGTTTTTGAGGGACAAGCTCGTTGAGCGGCTGCAGCGGGAATACCCCGGAATTGAATTTCTGTCTGAGGAGGCGATCATTGTTTCATCGAGGGGGGGTGTTGATGAAGCGAATCTGAGAGATAGGCTCGCCGCCATGGACGCGGTGTTCCAGAGGCTCGGCAGCCCGCAGAAGAGCGAGTATATAATTTACCCGCGGGAATCTTCTGAAAAAAAGAAGCTCGCGTATGATAGCGGCAGAATTGAAAACATGCTGAGAGCCGATTTCAGGAATATTGACGTGTTGCATGGAATGGCAATCGTCGCCCTGTTTGACAAACTCGCGGATGAATCGAAGATTAAAGAGATAGCGAAAGAATCAGGCGTGTCGGTCACGCGGTCTGAATACGCGGCAAAGCGGGCCTATCTGTTTAACAAGATCATGACCGATGAGTCGGAGCAAATCAGGAGCGATTTGGCACGGAGCTTCAAAAAGGTCGAGATGCTGAGCGTGGAGAATGTCGGGCCGGCCGTGGGCGATTATCTCAGGAAATTGGCCCTGAAGCTGATCGCCGTCTCGATTATACTGATGACCCTGTATCTCGCGTATCGGTTCGAGTTTCGTTATTCCGTCGGCGCCATGGTGGCGGTGCTTCACGACGTCATCCTGTCGGTGGCCTTCTGCGGCGTTGCGGACATAGAGATCAACATTCCCGTGGTAGCGGCGCTCCTCACCATTTTCGGATATTCGGTCAACGATACTATCGTTATTTTCGACCGGATCCGCGAGAACACCCAGATAGAGACGAGATCATCCCTCATGGAGATCGTCAATAAATCCATTACCCTTACCATGTCTCGGACGATACTGACGTCGTTCTTAACGCTGTTAACCGTCTTCGCTCTTTTCCTCTTGGGCGGCGAAGGGATTACCGATTTCGCGCTCGTGCTCCTTTTCGGCATGATCATCGGCATTTATTCCACGGTTTATATCGCATCGCCGGTTGTGCTTGCATGGGAGAAATTGGTAAAAAAAGTCCGTGCGTGATCGGCAATCATGTGCCGTGCGACTGTCTGACAACCCCTTAAATCCCCAAGGGGGGATTTGACCTCGCCCCCGGCCCCTCTCCAAATCGGAGAGGGGGGCATATAACTAATAAGCTTTATGTACCCCCCTTCTCTTATTGAGGAGAAGGGGGGTAGGTGGGGATGGGGTCAGTGGATCGGAGCATATGGATGATCATAAGAAATACATGCTTCAGGCCCTGAAGATCGCCTTCGATCGGATGGGGAAGACCTCGCCGAACCCCCCGGTCGGGAGCGTGATCGTGAAAAGCGGCGCCGTCGTTTCCGCGGCCGGCACCGGAGCCTACGGCGAAAGCCACGCCGAGGCTTCCGCAATCTCCGGCGCCGGGGTCGACCTGACCGGCGCGGACATGTATGTCTCCCTTGAGCCGTGCAATCATTACGGCAAAACCCCGCCCTGCACCGCAGCCATTATTAAGGCCGGCATCAGCCGCGTATTCATCCCCCTGAAAGACCCCAACCCTCTGGTGTCGGGCAATGGCGTCGCCGGGCTTAAAGCCGCCGGGGTTGAAGTCGTGTTCATGGAGGATATGGCCGATTACGCCGCGGATTTGCTCAGGCACTTCAAAAAATTTATTCTGCAGCATAAGCCCTTTGTCCTGAGCAAGAGCGCGATGACGCTTGACGGCAGAATAGCGGCGAAGACCGGCGACTCACGATGGATATCGTCTGAAAACTCGCGGTTTATAAGCCACAAGCTTCGCGCCAAGGTCGATGCCGTGATCGTTGGCCGTAATACCTTTATCCATGATAATCCCTCTCTCGCCGTGCGGCTTGACTCTTTCAGCGTCGCGGTAAAAGAATATTTCAGCGCCGCTCCCCCCGTCATGTGCGGCAGGGACAATTTTTTTCTCAAGTCGCTGTTCGTTGAAGAGATCTCCGACGTGCGGATGCCGCTCAGGGTGGTGATCGGGCTCCCCGGCGATATCGATATGGCAAGCAACATCTTCTCGGACGATAATTATCTTTTTTTCGAAAAGCACTCCGCAGTCGACCGCCTCGTCAGAGCAGACCGGAGCATGGCGAAGAAGCTTGGGAGCTTGCAGCTTGTTCCGGTCGACGCCGAATCGCCGGTTGAGGAGGCACGCTTGATCTGCGACGATCTGGGCCGCAGAGGGGTCATGTTCGCCATGGTGGAAGGCGGCGGGAGGCTTGCCGGCTCGCTTTTCGACGCGGGCGAAATAGACCAGTTTTTTTATATTATCGCGCCGAAGGTCGCCGGCAACGGCATCCCCTGCCTGGCTGCGACCGGCGCGGATTTTATTGTTGACGCTTTGCCGCTTCACGATGTTACGATAATGCCGGTGAAGGATGACCTTGTCTATAACGGGTACAAAACGCCCGCTCATTTTGAGCGGGCAGTGAGGCGAATCTGATGTTCACGGGCCTTATCGAAGAAATCGGCGAGATCGCGGAGGTTAAAAGCTCCGGAGGCGGCATTACGTTCACGATCATTGCTGATGCAGCGCTTGAGGGAACGAGGATCGGCGATTCAATTTCAATCAATGGCGCCTGCCTGACCGTGACGTCTCTTTCCGACGGCTCGTTTACCGTGTTCGCATCATCCGTGACCGCATCGGCCACGGCGCTCGGCTCATATGCAAAGGGAAAAAGGGTCAACCTCGAGCGGGCGATGACCCCTGCTGCCCGGTTCGGCGGCCATTTCGTCCAGGGGCATGTGGACGGGACCGGCAAGGTGGAAAGGGTGAAGCGGGATTCGATGGGCGCGGGCGTCGGCATAGCGGTAGGGCATGAGCTAAAGAAATACATTGCCGGCAAGGGCTCCGTGGCCGTGGACGGAATATCCCTCACCGTCGTATCCGTGACGCCCTCGGGCTTTTTCCTGTACGTGATTCCCGAGACGCTTGTCAGCACCGTAGCGGCGGATTGGAAACCCGGTGATGCCGTGAACGTCGAAGTCGACATCATTGCCAAGTATGTGGAGCGGATGCTCTCTTTCATGAAAGGCGGCGGGGATATCCGATCCGACGACGGGAGGCTCATGAAAAAGCTGGCGGACGAGGGATTTGTTTAGAGGGGGATTCCGGGATAAATCGTTTTAAGCTTGGACGATGTCGAGATAATAAAAAATTTGTCCAGGTAGGCGACCTTGAAGAGGTTGATGATATCCTTGTTCAGATTATATAAAATGACATTGATATTGAGATTTTTCGCAGAGTTCATGAATAGTATCAGGACTCCCATGCCGGATGAATCGATGAACTCAACATGAGAGAAATCGACGAATACGGTTTTCATGCCCTCCCGTATGATCGGTACGGTTCCTTCTTTAAAAACCTCTATCTGCTCAATGGTGAACTTCCCCTTCAGATGGATAACCGCGCAATCATCGGTTGGCGTTGTGGTCGTCATCTCCATATTTTACTATCACCGGGCGAAAAGATTGGGGATGACTGATGCCCCCCCTAAATCCCCCGAGGGGGACTAAAAAGCTGAAAATGCTGCAACTTATTCTCGATAGAATGATCGAGCGCAAATTGCCGTTTGTCAAAAGCTTTTTATCACAAATCAAATATTTTTTGCAGATTGATCCGCCGGGGATCTACCGGCAGGGTTATCGGCTTTTTGTTGCGGTGAGCCGAAAGATAGATCGCATGGATCACCTCAAGCGCCTGGTACCCGTCGCTCCCGCTCGATGCGATCGGCCCTTTCCCGTTGAGTGCCCGTTTCGCCTCGAGATAGAGATCGCAGAAGCAGTTCTTTTTTTTATACGAAGGGAATGGTACCTCCGCGATGTCGCGGAAGCCGGAATAGAAGCGCGAGGGCCTGCTCCGGTGCAGCTTCTCATAACCGTTGCCGATGACGATTTTCCCCTCAGTGCCGGATATCTCAAGCTCGAATACGAAATAATTTCTGCTTCCGCCGGCTTCAAGGAAGACCTCGACTCCGTGCTCGGTCGTGAGCCATGCCAGCGCCCGGTCCTCATATCCGCTCCTCCTGCCGGTCCGCTGGAAAAGGCCTTCGACCGCAATGATCTCGCCGAAGAGATAGCGGAGCATATCCACGAGGTGCGTACCGTCATGGAGGAGGGGGCCGCCGCCCTCCTCGTGTAAGGGGCGGCCGCCTCCCGAGGTAAGAATCGACGCGTGAACGGTTTTTATCTCCCCGATTTTTCCCCGGCCGATGAGCTCCTTTACTTTCCGATAGCGGCTGTCATAGCGCCTTTCATGGTTGATGATTATCGCCGTTCCCTGATCCGAGCATTCCGTGATGATCCGGCGGCATCTGCTCAGGCTCGATGCCATCGGTTTCTCAAGAACGATCATGCGCGCACCATTACGCGCGGCCTCGACCGCTATCGCATCGTGGCTCCCCGTCCAGGTGGCGATGATAACCAGCTCGGGACGAACCCTCCGTAAAAGATCGCGGTAATCGCGGAACCGGTTCTCGGGCGGGATGCCGGCCTTTTCCGCAAACAGTTCCCGGCGTTCCGCATTGATGTCGCAGCAGTGGCTCACGAAAAGTCCGGCGGCACGCGCGCCGCCATAATGGGTGCACGGCTTGTACCTGAGCGGGTCCTGTTCGAGGAGAAAACCTATCCTGCCGCAGCCGATCAAGGCTGTTTTTAATTCGGTCATAGGATGGGGAGATATTCCTTTATCTCATAATCGGTAATGTACCGGTTGCTCCGTTTGAGCTCAGAGCTTTTATTTTCGATGAATTTATTGAAGAGCACCTCGCCGAGGGTCTCCTTCATGAGCGCGCTCTTCTCAAAATAGCGCAGGGCATCATGCAGGTGCGTGGGAAGTCGGGGGCAGTCAGATTCGAATTTTTGGCGCCTGTCGGGGTCTGAATCATCGACCGGCTCCGCCAGCCTATATTTTTCATCGATTCCTTTCATTCCCGCCGCGATGATTGCCGAAAACACGAGATAGGGATTGCAGGCAGGGTCGGGATTCTGAAGCTCGATCCTCATGGCATTCGGCTTATCCGGCCTGCACAGCGGCACCCGTACCAGAGCGTTCAGGCTGGAGCAGCTCCAGGTGGCGTGGGTCGGCGATTCGAAGTCTTCATGGAGCCGCTTGTACGAGTTGATCCACTGGTTCGTGAGTACGAAAAACTCATTGCAGTGCGCGAGCAGGCCCGCGATGTAGCGTTCGGCCGTTTCGGACAGAAAGTATTTGTTGTTCCTGTCGTAGAACATGTTCCGATCGTCTTTGAACAACGATTGATGTATGTGGAGTCCGGAGCCGTTCTGTTCGGCGAGCGGCTTCGGCATAAAGGACGCATGGATATTGTTCATCAGGGCGATTTCTTTGGTGATGAGCTTAAAGGTCATAATGTTATCAGCGGTGGTGAAGGCGTCCTCGTGCCTCAGGTCGATCTCATGCTGGCTGTTGGATGCCTCATGATGGGATGAGATAACGTCGATACCCATTTTTTCAAGCGTAAGAACCGTCCAGCGACGGTAATCCGTTGCGGCATCGAGGGGGGTCAGATCGAAGTATCCCCCCTGGTCGAGGATTTCCGGCCGGATGGAATTCTTGAAGTAGAAAAATTCAATTTCAGGACCGGTATAAAAGGTGAAGCCCTTTGCCGCCGCTTTTTGGAGATTTTTTTTTAAAATCTGGCGCGAGTCGCATTCATAGGGAGTCATGTTCATTTGGTATATATCGCAGAACATGCGCGCTACCGAATCCTCTTTCGGCCGCCAGGGAAGTATTTTAAAGGTGGAGATATCCGGGAGCGCGATCATTTCCCGCTCATCGGTTCTTATGAAGCCCTGAAGGGTTGAGCCGTCGAACCGGACGCCTTCCACGATGGCGTCTTCAAGCTCATCGATGGTGATGGCGAAGCTCTTGAGAAATCCCAGGACGTCGGTAAACCAGAGCCTGATGAACTTGACGTTGTTGTCATGGGCGAGTTTTAAAACATATTCCTTGTTTTGATCCGTGTCCATACAGTATTACCAGCTTAGGATAATCAGAACGAGAAAGAGGACGAGGATAAGCAAAAAGAGGGAAAGCATGGTTATCGTACCCTTGGAGAATCCCGTTCCGCGGGCGTCTTTCGGTGCTATGGCCTTATTTTTGCGAGCGGCCTTTCCGTCGCGCGGAACCGTCATCGGGCCGTCGATTTCCGGATTGTATATTTTCAGCTTAACCTGTTTTTCGGTTTCAGTGAACTTTCCGTATATGCCGGGGGATACGAGCGTCAGGATATCGACGGGATTATTTTTCCCCGACCCGGCCTTTATGTCGATAATCTGGGCTGCGGTGGGACGGACATCCTTCTCCTCGCGGAGATCTAAAAGATCTATGACATAGTTCGCCCGGTCGGACAGGGGCTGTATATAGACCATGAGCTTGTCCCCGACCCGGAGTTCGTAAATCGGCTTCCCTTTTACCGGCGCGACGATCGGCTTCACCGGCAGGATAAGTGCGCCTTCCTCAAGGGAATAATCTTCATACGGGGAAGAAGGGGTTGCGTCCTCTTCGGAAGCGGCGGCCGGAGCCGAAAGCGCAGAAGCCTCCCGGTATTCCGACGGCGTGATCTCCTGTATTGCGGTCTCCACAATCAAATCCTTGTCGTGGACGATTCTGTTCACCAGATCGTACAGGGTCGATTCCAAGGCGTTATAATCGTAATCCGATACGTTAGTGTAGAGAAAGGTCAGGGAATGCATCTGCTCGGAAAATTTTTTGAACTGCTCCATGATTCCGGTTGTCATATTGGCGTTGAATGTTCCCTTCCATCTTGCGTTTGCTATAAACTCTTTGTATTGCAGCCAGTCTTCATGGGGCTCCAGGTCATAGAGGTCGGAGTAGGTTGACACGACGGCGTTATAGATATCAAAATTGGTTTTGTCTTTGAATGTGAGGATAAACTGGCCGTACAGATTCAGGGAGCCTGATTTGAATCTTCCCTTCACGATCAATATGGAATCCCTGATTTCCTGTAACTCGGCTTTATCTGGAGTCATATCTCAATCCGCTCTGATTATAATAGACTTGACCCAAAACTTCAATAATTCTATTATTTAATGAGTTGTTTAATCAGGGTAATAGTAGCCTTAAACCCGTACGTGTCAATATAAAAATATCGCGATTCACCTCCGCCCTTCCCGGTCGCTAAGTCGAGTAATAATTTATGGAATAATCATTAAAAATATTTGATTTACAGAGGGCGATTACGATATATATAATATTAGAGTCGGCGATTAGGCTTCCGGAGCATGCTTCCGCATGCATCCGGTTTATAACAATTCAGGGAATGAATATATCATGAGCGGGAGAACTGATGGGATGAAAATAATTAGCTCAAAATCATGGCTCCTTGGTGTTGCGGCCCTTATGCTGCTTTCCTCTAAGGGAGCACTATCCTTCTCCGACCAGACCACGACCGAGAGGATATTGCGGGAGAATAAGCGCTTTATCGAATTCCTCAATGTCTGCATGACGAATTTTTCCGAAAATAAGAGGGATGACTTCAGAAAGGCCTATGAAAAGCATTTCAATGCTGATGTCGCGTATCTTCAGTCGGATTTTAAAAGGGCATATAAGCGGGTGTATTCTTCCCAAGGGGAGATGGAGAAGCTGTATCGGGATATTGTCAAGGATTACTACCTGGAGGACTCCAAGACGATTCTTGACAAGATCGCCCCGGCGATCATACGCTCAAAAAACGCCCGGGCGCGTTTATATCTGACGCTGGGTTATCGAGACCGTACCGTGGGGTGGAACTACTATACGGTCGCGGAGGCCTCCAATCCGAAGCTCTATGCATACAAGTTGTTCAAGTATGGGGACGCCATAACCATGCTGCGGCGCGCAAAGCGATTCGCCTTTCTGTCGCTCTTTGAGGGGCAGGGCATCGAAACAAAGAAAAAAATATACAACCAGCTCTGCAAGTCCGAGCGCAGCGCGGGCAATCCCTTTTTCAGCCGCTTTATAGACCTTAATGAAGACGAGTTCATAAAAGAGATGAATAAAAGTTACGATGAGAAGTCTGAAGAGACGGCAAAGGCTTCGGCCTCGGAAGCGGAACGGAAGGAAGCAAAGAAGGAAGGGGAGATCAATAAGGAAGGTGAGATAAATAAGGGGCAGGCGGAGACCGGCCCCGGCGGTACCTTCGAAAAGAAAGTGGAGCGGCGTGTGCGGTTCAGAAGCGAAGCGCGGGCGGCCCGCCACCTTATAAACGGCGAGTTTGACAGGGCGGAGGAGATTATGCGCCCGCATATTGATGATTTTAATTTTAAGCTCATCAACGCGACCTTTAACGTGCTCACCGTCCCCGAAGGGGGCACTGCCGCAGATGAGAAAATGGATTACGCAAAGCTCAAGGTTCATCTCATTGATAATTATTCGCGGTTTTCAAATAAGTCCCTGCTGGACAGCTTTGCCGGATCCGTTACGGTGGAAGAGCGCACGGCTGAGGCAAACAAGGAGAAACAGGGGCCGGAAGGAATATCCGGCGACAAGACACCGGAAGAGGCAAAAACAGAAATGCGCGGGAAGAATGGGGAAAAAGCCCTTGAACAGGGGAATAAAGAAGAGAAGCGGGATGCCGCTAAGGAAAAAAAATAGAATGGAGCCGGAATGAACGGCGAGAAAATATTTTCGGTGATGAGGCATGGGTAAAAGAATTCTGTTGATACTGATCATGGCTTTTTCCGCCGTTTTTGCGCTTTTTATTTTTTTGGATATACTGTACTGGTTGTTTTATTGATCGGCTCGCACCGGTCTGTTGCGGAGGTTCTATGAATGTAAAAAGATTTTTCTCGAAATTAAAAATCCGCGCCAAGCTCATATCAATCATCTCCCTGATAATCATCACGTCACTGACGGGGATGATTTTTTTTGCTTCATATTTTTTCAAGGACGACACTAAAATCCGCGCGGTTGAGTTGAACCATAAGGTCGCCGAAGTGACGTCTTTAATAATGTTGACGGATTTCACCTCCCTGGTCGAAAAACTCAATCTCATGGGGAATACAATGATACAGCAGTTTCCCCAAAAGGTATTATTCACCGATCTCTTCTTCACTAATGACAAGAATCTATTATATGTAGGCATTGCCGCCAGAAAAGGTGATCGGCTGCTGTTTGAAAACGCAATATTCAACAAGTCATATTTTTCCGAAAACAAACTTACGCTCGCGAATATGAATACGATCAACGCATTGTATACCGAATCATTTTTCGCGGCATTTAACAACGAGGCCACCGTGCAGAATGTTTCAAAAAGCTTTAACGTACCGGTCATTGCCGTAGCCCTGCCGTTCCAGAAAAATCCGAATCAAAGCGTCCTGTCGATCATCATCGGGTATGTCAAGCTCGACAAATTCCTCCGGGCGTTCCCGGCGCGCGATATTTTCGAGACATTTATGGTGAACAGAAAGGGCGATGTCATGGCTCATTCGGAGGGTAAGGTCATCTTATCTCATGGAAATTTTTTGAACCTCCCCATCGTAGTGGAAATGCTTAAAAGCAGGCTGGATAACGGCCAGAAGCGGTATCGGGATGCCGACGGGTCCTATCGCCTCGGCTCCTTTAAAAAAATCGGGTTCAGCGGCCTCGGCGTTATCGCCACCGTGAGCGAGGAAAAAGCGTTCGCCGCGGTATATAAGATACAGCGTCAAAATATTCTCATTATGATTATTGTTCTCACCCTCGCCATAGTGATTGTTTATTTTTTCAGCAAGACCATCACGACGCCCATCATCAGGCTTTTCAGAGCCACCCGGGAGATCGAGGAGGGCAGGTTCAGGGTTGATATAACGCCCGCTTCAGAGGACGAGATAGGCGAGCTCACCCGGTCATTCGTGGCGATGGGTCTCGGCCTGGAAGAGCGGGAAAAGATGAAGGAGGCGTTCGGAAAATTCGTAAACAAGGAAATTGCCGAACAGGTGCTCAAGGGTGGAGTAAAACTCGGGGGTGAGCGAAAAACAGCGACGATTTTTTTCTCGGACATTCGCTCCTTTACCGCTATCTCGGAAAAGCTTGAGCCGGAAGAGGTGGTGGAATTCCTTAACCAATACATGACCAGGATGGTAAATTGCGTTAATATGACACGGGGGGTGGTGGATAAGTTTATCGGAGATGCGATCATGGCGGTATGGGGCGCGCCGGTCTCCTACGGCAACGACACCGAGAACGCGGTCAACGGCGCTCTCATGATGCGGAATGAGCTCATGGGATTCAACAAGGGGCGGGGCGGGGTTAAGAAGCCGATTATCAGGATCGGGTGCGGCATCAACACCGGCCCGGTGCTGGCGGGCCAGATCGGCTCCGAAGAGCGGATGGAGTACACGGTAATCGGCGACACGGTCAATCTTGCATCGAGGATCGAACAGCTCAACAAGCCGTTCGGCACGGACATTCTGATTTCAGAAGAGACCTGCCACCTGATAAAGGGAATCTACCGTGTGGAGCCGATGCGGAAGATCAAGGTCAAGGGGAAGGCCGAGGCGCAGCAGATATACGCCGTTCTCGGCAGGAATGACGATCCGGATTCCCCCAAAAATTTAAGCGAGCTAAGGGGCCTGCTGGGAATCGATGCGAACGTGAACATCGAGAACCCTGTCGAGGAAGAAGTGAAATATGAAATTCTTGAATAAGATCGACGACGATCATCTGGTTGTTGGTATAAGCCTGCTCGTTATTATGACCTGTTCGGTGCTCCTGTATGCCGAATTTACCAGAAAGGTTGAGGCGGGCGGGGCGAAGATGATCGGCACCGTCTCCTACAAGAGGGAGGTCGCCCAGCGGAAATACGCATCCCAGGTGATATGGGAGGATGTGGATCAGAACGCGCCGGTGTATGATAATGACTCGGTGAGGACCGCCGACCTCTCGGAAGCGGTCATAAAGCTCAAGGATGGAACGAGTATCAATCTTGATGAAAACAGCCTGATCCTCCTTTCTTTGACCGGAGAGGGGATCAACATAAACTTTTCGCACGGCTCGATGTCCGCCAGCCGCGAGGATGTGCAGGAAGGCGGGACGGCCAGAGTGGAGATACAGTCCCGGGACGCGGTGGTATCCGTGGAAAAGGGGGAAGTAAAGCTTTCAAGAACCGGGGATAAGAAAATGGATGTCACGGTGACGGAGGGGAAGGCCGAGATAACAACCGCAGCGGGTGAAAAGACGATTGAGAAGGACGAGAAGGCGGTGATCACCGCAGATGAGGCTCCGAAGGTTTTGAAGCTGAAGCTAAAGCTCAAGGCGCCCCTGCCGAATGAAATTTTTATCGCTGCCGGCGGAGTCGTTTCGACCGATTTTTCATGGGAGCATGCAGCCGATGATGCGGAGGTTTACCTGGAGATAGCCGGGGACAGCAGGTTCACCAGGGGAATCGTTGTACGCCCGTCTACGAAAGATTCCATCAGTGAAAATCTTGGAGCGGGCAGCTATTTTTGGCGCATCAAAGCGGTCAATGCCTCGACGAAGAGAGTCGAATACAGCGATGCATGGAAGTTCAACATACTGCAAGACGAGCCGGTGCTGCTCATCGCTCCGCGGAACGGCGAAACCGTATCCTACAGCTCGAAGCCGCCCATAGTCAGTTTCCGCTGGCAGAAGAACCGGCTTGCGTCCGAATATGCAGTTGAGATAGCGAACGACGCAGCGTTCACGGCGATCTTGTTTTCCGCGCCGACCCGGCTCGAGGACCTTTCCATCGATACGCTGGAAGCCGGCTCCTATTATTGGCGGGTCAGGACGAAGAACGCGATCGCCGCCTCATACACCGGCTCAAGCCCGATCTGGCGGCTCGCCGTTGAGAAGCGCATTCAGGTCAATCCGCCGGTTTTGCTCTCGCCGCCCGACGCCAGCACGGTGAGTCGGGCCATGTTTACTGCCGGTAAGGATTTCATTTTCAGCTGGAGTTTCGACAGCCAGGTCAAACAGTATGAGCTTGCGATATCCCGGGATAAGGATTTCAAGGACGTCGCGTTCAGAATCAGGAGCAGCGGGAATTTCCATGTTGTTCATGAACCGCTTCAACCCGGCACCTACTTCTGGCGGGTGGCAGCGGCAACCGGTTCCGGTATAGAGGCGGTTTCCTCCGCCAACGCGCTTGTCGTTGTGCCGGTTGAGGATATCAGGCTCAATGATCCGATGGTGCTGAGCCGCTCCGGGCCCGGTACGGGTGACGGGTATGCGAAAATACTCTTTTCATGGTCAAAGAGCAGCTATCCGGCCGATTACCGGTTTGAGCTGGCGAAGGACAAGGGTTTTCTCGAAATCAAAGACCTGAGCACGATCGCGGATAACAGCAGGGCGGTGGACGGGGTCCGCGCCGGGGTCTATTTTTGGCGCGTGAAGCTCCTCGACCGGAGCGGCAACCAGCTGCTCGAAAGCAGGTCGCGGCCGCTGTATGTCAGCGCAAAGGGCGCCATCGTGGCGAGGCTTGAAGATATCCAGCCTCCGGAATCCCCTTCCATGGGGAAGGAGGAGGTGAAAGCCGCAAAGGAGGGTAAAGCTGCCGTCAAGCAGGAAGCTGAGGCGAAAAAGACGGAGGAAACAGCGAAAGAAAAAGAATCTGAAAAGAAGGGTGAAGCCCGGGCTGACAAAAAAGAGGACGCCCCGACCAGTGCGGTCATTACGAAGCCTGAGCACGAAGAAAAATTCAGGGGAAGAAGAGTAGCGTGGAAAGTCAATCTGGCCTCCACGGTCATGTCGCAGCCCGTATCCTATAATAATATATTAATCACCACCACCCGGAGCGGTTTTTTGGTCGGATTAAGCCGGCACGGGGCGCGGCTCTGGCGGGTCAACCTGGGAGGCGCGGCCCGGTCGACGCCGGCCGCCGCTCGCGGCGTTGCGTACGTCGCCACGGTCAAGGGGCTCCTCTACGCAGTCAGTACCGCCGATGGAGCGGTCAAATGGACCAAACCGGTCGAGGGCCCTCTTCTGTACGGCTCCGCGCCGATAGTCGAAAACGACCGGGTGTATGTCGCCACGGGCTACGGAGTGGTGCAGGCCTTTTCTTCCGAGGGGAAAGAGATATGGAGACGGGATCTTGAGGAGGGAATATTCAGCCCCATGACCTATGCGAAAGGGCTCCTGTATGTGGGAACCGATCGGTCAAAGATATACGCCCTGGACGCGGATGACGGCGATATAGAGTGGGAATATCAGACCGACGGCAGGATTTTCTACTCCTCTCCCAAGGTGTACAAGGGGCTCCTTTTCGCGGGCTGCTACAGCGGCACTTTTTACGCCCTTCAGGCAGGCAGCGGAAAACTCAAGTGGAAGTTCGCGGCGAAAAGGGCGATACTCTCAACTCCGGCTTTTTTTAATGATGCGGTATATTTCGGATCAGAGGAGGGCATGGTTTACGCCCTGAGCATCGATGACGGAAAAAAGCTCTGGGAATTCAAAACGGGCGCCACTATTGTGGCCGGGCCCGATGTCTCGCGGAATAATGTTTTGATCCCGAGCGGAAACACCATATATTCGATAGACGGGGGATCCGGAAGGCTTAACTGGAAAGAGGGATTTGCCGCAAGCATCAATACGCCGGTTACCATTGTGGGCGGTATGGCGTTCGTCGGACTCGACAACGGCGAGGTCGTTTCCCTGCGCTCATATTGAGGTCAGAAGAACTTTTCCTTTACGTTATATTCCCACAGCTCCACCAGCTTGTCGAACTCCTTGTCGCGCGGCTGATTTTGGTATGCGCCGTTCCTTCTTTTGATCAGATACGCCGCCGTCGAATCTTCCAGAAGGAAGTGCTCGTTCAGGCCGTTCAGCTTTACGATCAGGTAGTTCAGGTTATAGGTCTGGAAATCCCCGATCGCTTTTGAGGCTACGGTGGGCTCGTACTTGAGCAGAAGCTCGGTAAAATAGAGGGCCGTCCTCCACGAGACGACGCTTCCGGAAAGGCCGGATTTGAAGTGCATGCTCAATTTTTCATACAGATCCATGTTCTTGTAGTATGAGTCGTAGATTATCCGGATGAATTCAGGGAAGTAATTCTGCACCTCCATGATGTCGATCGGCTCATCCTTTTGCCGAAACGTGTCGAATACCATCCTGCTCTTTTCGCCGCCCGGTTCGACCGGGACGAGCTCAATATACAGATCCTTTATAACCGTACGTACCTTGCCGGCCTTTTTTAAATAGACTTCGATTTCGACCGGCTCAACGTAATAGTGCTTGTTCCGGTCGATATTCATTTAGGGGGGTCCCGGGGTATGCCGGGGGGCAGCTTGCCGATTGTCTTTTTGAGCAGCTCCTGCTGCTCTCCGGTGTATGCGTGCCGCTTTGCGCGCTCAATGAGGAGCGCCTTTTCCCTTTCATCTGCGGTGTTTATTTTTTTCATGATGGCATTGAACGCGATGGTGGCTTCAACGAGCTTGTTTCTGGACAGGTTCCACAGGGTATCGCCCTTGCTTACGATGACTTTTTGACCGTCCAGCATAATGAATATATTATCAGGATATATCCAGTCCGGATTCTTATATTTGATCCTTGTCTCGGCTATTCTGTGGTACCCGTTTTTTACTGCCACCCGGTTTGCATAATCCAGGACGTCGTGATCTTTAATCCGGATATTGAGTTTTTTTGCGAGCTCGCTGAACCGGGTGTCGATTTCGCGGCTCTGGATAACGCCTCCTTTTTCCGCCTCCAGCAGGCCTTTGATCTTATCCGAATTGGTCACAAAGAGGAGGAGAGCTATGATGACGAGAATGGCGACCGGGACGATTATTTTGACGATCCGGGAAATAGATGCGCTGCGGGTTGCGCGTAAGCTCTTTCCGATCTTTATTTCCGGCGCTCCTGTATGCGTGTCGGGCGTCTCCGGAGCAGCGATCGGGATTTTAGCCTTTTTGCTTTCTCTTTTTCCCCTGCCCGGCCGCATATCTCCCGCGCCGGCATGATCCAGGCTGAGGTTTTCCTTATTGTACTGTTCCTTACGCGCGGCGATCGCCTTGTCCAGCTTTTTCAACTCGGCCATGTTTTTTTCGCCATATTGTTCCGACGCCATATATATCTCGATCAGTTTCCGCAGCCGGTCGCGGTCGGAGAGTATGCGGTTATAATGATCCTGCATATATTGGACGGGTTTCTGGATGGTGTCCGCTTCCGGGTGCCCGATTTCATCAAACAGTCGTATTTCCTGCCGGCCGGGGCCGGCCGCATAATCCGCGATAACCGGGAAGATGGAGCCGTGGTACAGCGCCAGTACGACCGTAAAGCGCGATGCATCCTCGAATTGGGACGATCGGACGATCGACCGCCGAAGGGCATCAGCGAGGTTTTTGAGCTTCGATGAGGTTTTTCTGTTCTTCGTATTCCGTAGATGCAGCAGCACAATCGACAGGAGATTGAACAGATTTTTTTCGTGGCTCCGGTCCGCTCCCTTATTTTCAAGGGCATTTTGGATCAGGCCGGCCAGGGCGTCGGGATCAGATCTCATCCCTGAGAGAGCGGCATCGTCTATTACCGGAAGGGCGAGGAGGGCGTCAAAGCTGTCGAACATGCGGAATTCATACTGAATGCCGCGGTGTAAAATCGTCTGATCCCCGGGGCCGAGCTTCGCTATATTCTTATTCCCGTCGTCAACGATGACATACGGAACGCCGGTGGATTTCAGCAGGAGGTGTATGTCTTCGAAAGCCGTATACGTAATGATCAGCGCATCGAGTTTTTCTTTAAAGATGGCTTTGACCCCGGATGATCCCTTGATGAAGGCGGCGGTGAGGCTGTTCCCGTGCGGGGGGACGGCCTCGAATTGCAGTTTAAGGTTATAGCTCCCGGGGTAATTCTTGATGCTCAGGCCGGAACCGGCTTTATAGGCAAGCGAGCTGAATTTTTCATTTTTTATGGCGCAGTTCGAGAAGATTTTTTTTACCAGTGCGATATCCGCGGTGTTGGCAAAAATCCTTATCTTTTTCTGGTAATAGTTCAGCCATTTGAAGAATTTTGATATATTGATAAGATTCGGTGACGGGTGAAATACAGTCTGAATTTTCCCGGGATCGATACCGAGGAGGGAAAATTCGTAGAAATAGCTTGCCGGAAAAAGATAGGAATAAAAGTATTTTTTATGGTAAAATATCGGATTGTGCCCCACGATGACGATGCCGGAGGAGTCATACCGCTTGCTGTCCGCATACGCCTCGGACAAAAGATCATGGAAATTATGATTGGTGATGGGGTTCCTGATGATTTTGTTCAGGTCAAAAATGGTGTTCTTGTTAAGCAGCACCTTGAAGTTCCCATCCCGGTAGAAGACGCCGATGAACTGGTTTTTATAAGAGATATTTTTTTCAGCGGAGAGCACCGGCAGGTCTTTCTCGATATCGACCACGGATGCGTTAGCCAGGTCGAGCCCGAAGATTTTCTGATATTCCAGGAATTTCACAACGATAGACCTGCTTCCGATATAGCGGTTGGTCGAAAGGTAGCGGACGTCGATGTTGAACTGCTCGTGGGACGGGTTTCCGATCAGGCTGTCCGTAATTATGATGTTTTCTACCAGGGGGATCAGCTCGATGGGCATATCCATCCAATTCCCTATCCGGATGAATGGCTGGATATCGTCTTTCGTTTCGCCGGTGAATAATATGTAGCATTCCGGGTCCACGATAAAGAGGCGGTCCGCATCGGTTTTGATTATGTCTTTTATTTCCATATAAATTCCATTAATTACCGGTAGTTATGCACCAAGTCTAATATATTGCAATTAAATTTTTTATATAATATGGCGATTATTATATCAGATTCTGTTGACCGGTGTTATATTATTCAATAGACTTGTTATAGAGTTTATGGCGCGTTTACTATCATATTTGATGAATTTTTATTTTCGCCGCTCCTGTTTACGCAAGGCGGCGTGGTCCGTCATCGGGCTCGTTCTTTTTGCCCCTGTTGCCGCCCTTGTTTTCCAAAACAGCAGGGTGTCGACGTATCCCGTCGGATGGGAGCGGAGCTTTCAGCTGTCTTCGTTTAATGTTGTCGCCCGGAATGCGGCCGCCGCATCGCAGGATAATTTCATCGCGGTCGTGTATGAGGGAATCTCCGGAAAGGGGCGGGAGATATACGCCTCATTCTCGTTTAATGCGGGTGCGTCCGTTCTTCCGTCCTTAAAAGTCGCGGATGCGAGCTCTAAAACCGAACTGAATCCCCATGTCGCGATAGCGCGCAGCGGCGCCGTCTCCGTTATGTGGCAAGGTTACGTGGATGGCGAATCGGCCACCCGGATATTTTATTCCACGTCCAAGGATTTCGGCGCCACCTGGACCGCTCCCCGAAAGCTTATCCTGGGAAAACAAACGGAGATGCTCCCCCGGATATATTATGACGACCGGAACGTCCTCCATCTCTTTTACCACGGCAGCGTCGACGGGAATATCAATCTCTTTCACGCGGAAAGCCCGGACGGCGTTGATTTCACGACAACCGGGTCCCTGATCCGGCTGTCGGGCAGCGTGCGGGGAGCGTTTTTCCCGTCCATCTGCCTTTCCGGGGAGGATTTCCACATCGTGTGGCAGGGCAAGGAAGAGGATTTTTCGGACGAGCTCTTTTTTATTAAATCTTCGAATTACGGCAGATCCTGGAGCTCCAAGAAGCGTATCACCGGCAGCGCGGGCAATAACGAGGTGCCGGCTGTTGCGAAGTACGGGAATGTGCTGTATGTCGTATATCAGAACAATGACGAAAAAAACTGGGCTATCAAGATGATCAGGAGCAATGACCGCGGCCGGACATGGGAGGCGGTGCCGCTCAAGGTCTCCACGACCGTGGCCAACTGCTATTCCCCCGCGGTCGGGATATTCGGCACTGATCTCTTGATAGTATGGTACGATACAAGAGCGGCGGGGGGCACGATATACTCCCGCAAGTATTCAATTAAAGATGATGCCTTTATGCCTGAGGTTCCGGTGTCGGATACGCCGCAGGGGTCCAAAAATCCTGCCATTCTTGTTCTGAGCAACCGGTCTTTCCTGTTTTGGGAGGGAAAAAACGTTATCATGGCCAAACAGACCGATGTCTCCGCTGAACCGCCGCGGGTTTATTCCGATACGAACCCCGAGGGGAGGTGGTCCCGGCTCCCGTATGTCATGATGCGGTGGTATCCTCCCGCTGATGAATCCGGAATCGCCGGCTATGCTGCAATCATGAATGATCAGCCTGATTTTAACCCGACGGTCGTGAACCTTAAACCGGAGGTTACCCGGCAGAGGATCACCGATTTGAGCGATGGGGTATCCTACTTTCATATCCGCGCCGTCGACAATGCCGGGAATTACAGCCGCACCATACACTACAAGCTGCAGCTCGCGATCAATCCCATGCCGGAGCCGTCGATTGCTTCGGCGACGCACGAGCAAGGCAAGCCGAACCGGTCTCCCGCCCCTTCATTTACGTGGAGTCTCGGCGGCATGGAGCGGGTAAAAGGGTTCGTATACGGTCTTTCCCGGGATACCATCAGGATGCCGGACCATTTCACAACGGATATGAATGTCCAGCTCAAGGGAAAGGGATTGGAGGATGGTAATTATTTTTTCAGCGTTGCCGCGGTGGATAAATCCAATCAACCAGGCAGGGTGTCCACCTATGCTTTTATCGTGGGCGGTAGGGAAAACGCCGATCCTGATTATTACAAAAAAGTCGCCAAAGAGGAGAGGAAGTTCGAACGTCGGTACGCATTCGCTCCGGCACCCGTACGCGCAGGCATAGCCCGGCCTCCAAAGGTAACCATCAACCCTCCGGCTGAACGCTCGCCGTACGTGTATTATACCGAGCGGATAATGGGGAAGCTCTCGAGCCGCCTCGGCTTTATGAGCGTGGCTTTTTTCGGGCTTGCGATCGCGGCGACGACCCTGGGGTACGGCAAGCGGATACGCTTCTATGTTTATCTATTTTTGTTCAAGATTAGCGTGGCGTATCGGCTTTTTTTGAAAAAAAACTGAAGATGAGCGGGTGATGGGGTTCGAACCCACGACGTCCAGCTTGGGAAGCTGGCATTCTGCCACTGAATTACACCCGCGAATTTGCATGATACCGAAGGCGGGGATGCGCGTCCCCGCCTTCGGTGTGGTATGATGTTGAAGATATATGAATTATTTCAAGAAAATTTTGGCTTTGTATGGTAAATTATTAGGGCGCACCCCCAAGCTATGATTCTAAAGAAACGATACTATAAAATTTTTTTTATCGCCCTGCTGGCCTCCCCGGCGTTCACCCCCCTGCATTCGGCCACCGTCAGGGAGATGGACCGCGAGGCCCAGGCTTTTTTTGACAAACGGAATTACAACCAGGCCATAACTATATGGCTCGGCGCGCTCGAGATTGAGCCGGGCAATGAGCGTATACAGCAGAAGATCGAAATCGTGTATGATATTAAACAGAGAAAGGACACCGCATTTCAAAAATCAAAATTGAATTACCGTATCGCCCGGAAAAAATTAAGGGATGATTCCGACGCAGAGGTCGAAACGGGTGTGGCCGCTGGAAAGATCGCTGTCAAGGATTTTACGGATGCCTTCAGGATCGATCCGCATGATGACGAGATCAAATCCATGGCCGAAAACATAAAGGCCCTGGATCAGGAGATCAGGGCTGCCCAGGAAAGGTTGCGGCTGTCCCGTGTGATGCGGGAGAAGGTGGAGATTTTGAAAAAGATGGCCCGGGATGAGATGGCCCGCGGGTATCCCGATTATCAAAAGGCATTAAATCTTTGGAACGAGGTGCTTTCGTATGTGCCCAAGGACGGCGAAGCCTTGGAGGGGAAGCGGGAATGCCGGCTTGCCCTCGATAACCGGCTCAAATTCGAGAAAATCCGTGGCTATATGGCCCGCGGCATCGCTTATTTCGAGAGAAAGGAATATAGGCTTGCGAGGCCGGAGTTTGAAGAGGTATTGAAGATTGATCCAGAGAACCGGGATGCGCGGGATTACATTGAGAGAATAGATGAGATTCTTGAGGAGCGAAGCCTCTACGCTCATAGGCTGGATCAGGCGGAAAATTTTTACCGGTCAGGGATGATCAACCTTAATAACAACCGGTTCGACGAAGCACGGGACGATTTCGAGAGCACCCTGGCTCTTGTCAGGGATTACAAGGATGCGCGGGAGCTTCTTTATAAGATAGACCGGCTGAAGAAGGAATACGGCGACCGGGAGCGCCTGAAAAAGCTTGACCGGATCAATCTGAAGTTCCCGGAGGGTATCATTGCCTACACGCAGGGGCGCTACCGGGAAGCGATCGACTCTTTCGTCGAGACCCTGTCTTTGGATAAAAAAAATGAACGGGCAATGGAATATCTGCAAAGAGCCCGCAACGCCCTCCTCCTTGAAGAGGAGGAGATCGTCGGTCCCAATTCCCCCTATTACGATATCGTGAATTCGCTCATACTCGCCGGCAGGAGCCTGTATGAAAAGGGAGATTATGCGGAATCCAGAAAGAAATGGGACAGCATTTTGAGGCTGTTCCCCAATAACCGGATTGCGCGTGAATACATCATCCAGTGCGACATCAGGTTTAATCCCGATAATAAGGCGCGCGTGGTGGCGGAGCGGATTCTGGAGGGGAAGAGATCTCTGGGAAAAAAGGATTACCGGGCCGCCCTGAAGATTTTCAATATCATAAAATCTATTGACAGGAATTATCCCGGCCTCGATAACTTAATTGCCGAGGCGGACAGCGGCCTGAAAAATGCGTCTGCCGGGGATATAAACGCTGCCGAAAAGGCCGAGATAAACCGGAGATACCAGGCCGGCATGGAGCTGTACCAGCAGGGCGGCAAGGATAACATCCAGAAGGCGCTCGCACAGTTCCGGATCGTGGTCCAAAGAGACCCGAACAATATCAAGGCCGTCATCATCGTCAACAAGATCGAATCCGAGCTGCGCATCGGCGGCGAGGGCGAGCGGATGCTCCCGCTTACCGACCGACAGCGGGAGCTCGTGAACAGATATTATTACAGCGGTATAAATTACTATACGAACAATAATTTCCAAAAGGCGGTGCAGGAGTGGCGAAAGGTGCTCGCGATTGATCCGGGCAACCTCAAGGCGAGGAACAATATACGGAAGGTGCTGGCCTTCATGGAACGGTAGCGTATGAACAAAAAGAATGATCCGGCAGAGAAAGCGAATAATCCGGAAGCCGGGCGCTCGACCGCAGAGCATCATAAAGGATCCAGAATCAGATTTGGAATCAGGCTTAAATTTTCCCTGGCCATCATATTCCTGGCGTTCATGATCATTATTTCAATGACCCTCTATTTCGTGTGGCGGGAGAGCAACATCCTTAAAAAACAGGTGATCGAGGCTGTAGAGCGGGAAATGGCCCATCTCTCCAATACGGCCCAGCAGTCCATCGGCGTAGATGAGCTGTCAATCATCGCCGCCATAAACGCCCTGAAAAAAATCGATTACATCAAATACGCCTTTGTCCTGGACAAGGACGGGCGGATCATCCAGTACTTCGACCGGCGGCGGAGCCGGACGTTCGAGCATGCCCTGGACGATCAGGTCGACCGCAAGCTTATAGCGAGGGGCACCAGCGAGGATATCGAGCTTCTCAACGTGCCGGATCCCAACGACCCCCAGGGCAGGATCTACGATTTCTCCAAAACGGTCCTGAACAAGCTGGACAGAAAGAATATCGGCTCAGTGATCATCGGCCTCTCCGACATCGTCATCCGCAACGAGATCGAGAACCTTATTAAATTCATCATACCCATAGCCCTCATCTTCCTGGCGATCTCGGTATCCGGGGCGGTTATCCTGGCGAGCATAACCATCCGGCCGGTGAAGGCGCTGTCCAAGGGAGCCGAGATCATCGGGAAAGGGAACCTCGATTACCGTATCGAGATCAAGAGCAGGGACGAGCTCGGCATGCTCGCCCGGGAATTCAACCAGATGACCGCGCAGATCAAGGAAGCAAAGGAGAAGGAGATCGAATCGCGGATCATGGAAGAGCAGATCGAGATGGCCAAGGAGATACAGGAGGGCTTGAATCCGATGGCCTTTTACGACAAGGGGGGAATACAGATCAAGGGACACACGAAAGCCGCCCGCGGAGTCGGGGGCGATTACTTCGATTATATCGACATAAATGAAGATAAGGTGGGCGCCCTCATCAGCGACGTTTCCGGGAAGGGGATTCCCGCCTCGCTTGTCATGGTGATGATCCGCACGGTTTTCACGTCATACATATCCCGCGGGGACGTGGGCTGCGCCAGCGTGGTCAGTGCCATAAACGATTCGCTGAGCGCGGATTTCGCCATCGATAAATTCGCCACCCTGTTTTTCATGATCTACGACCGGAGAACTGAAGAGCTCTCTTTTTCGAATGCCGGGCAGGGCCCCCTGTTCTGCTACCGTTCATCCCTGAAAGCCTGTACTGTTTCCAAACTCGACGGTGTCCCTATCGGCATTATGGAGGATTTTGAATATAAACAGGCCAAGGTGAAATTAAATCCCGGGGATATCGTCACTCTGTATACCGACGGCGTCACGGAGATGCGGAACGCCCGGCAGGAGGAATACGGCTTGAGCCGGGTGCATCGTCTGCTTATTGATAACCACGACCTTGACGCGGCGCAATTTGTGGAGCTTCTGGTAACCGACCTTGAAAAATTTCGCGGCGAAGAGCCGCCCCATGACGATACGACTATTCTCGTATTGAAGAGAACATCGTGACGGGTGATCGTGTCGCGTGACGGGTGATACGTAGGGGCAGTGCCCTGCCCCTGCCACGTAATCATACTATCTCATCTTCCGAGTCGTATATCTTAAAGAATCTATCCAGGGTGGCAAGCTTGAGGATGTTGAGGACGTCTTCATGGATGTTCATCAAGGCGAATCTTCCGTTATGGGCTCTCATTTTTTTCTGACCGGCAACGAGTGCCCCGATTCCCGATGAATCCATGTAATTGACGTTTTTCATGTCGACAATAATGCTGTGGTGTCTGCCGTCCGTGATGCTGAAAAGCGCTTTTTTGAGCTCGCTGACATTATAGAGATCAACCTCGCCGCTGACTTGGATTATCTTATGTTCTCCAATGTCCCTGAATTCAATTTCCATCCCTTCCTCCTGGGAAAAAAGCGTAGCCCTTTAAAAAGCCATTTCGGCAAGCTCAATGCGGCGCTCCGCAGGCCGCAGGCGCTGCACTGAGCCTGTCGAAGCGGGCTTCCCCGAGCGCTTCCCCGAGCGCGAGTCGGCAGTTTCGCAAAAAATCTATTATAGGTCAATGAATAATTTGTCAATAAATTCTGAGAGATCAAGAAAATTATTTACCTCCTTCATTTTATCGCAGTATTGTGCGTACAGGTCGGCGATACTGTCCGCCCAGCTCCACAGGTGCCTCCGGTCAGGGTTAAGCCAAAAGAGGTTGCGCGAGCGCTCCTTGATCGTGATGAATGCGCGCAGTCCCGGGTCCTGATAATTGTTTCTGCCGTCGCCGAGTATGAGCACCGTTGTCTTGCTCGTCAGCGAGTCGCTGTGATCGCTGACGAATTGCTCGAAACACCTTCCGTAGCTGCTTCCCCAGCCGTAGGTGAAATTAGTGTCTGTAAAAATGGAGTTCAACGCCCGCTCAGGATCCATCTCCATGAAAAGAGGAGTGATCTCCACGATCTTGCTGATGAAAGCGAAGCTCCGCACCTTGGAAAAGAGGCTCTGGAGCGTGTATGTCAGGAGGAGCATAAACCGGGAATACTGGTTTACCGATCCCGAGATGTCGCACAGAACCACGAGCCGGGGCCTTTCTATCTTCCGGTCCTTGGAGAATATTTTAAACGGTACGCCGCCGTACTGAAGGCTGGTCCTGAGCGTCCGCTTGATGTCTATGCCGCCGTGTTTAACCCGCTTTTTTCGCAAGGATATCCTGTTCTTGAGCTTCTGCCCCAACCGCCTGATGAGGTCGCGCATCTCCTTTATCTCTTCCGGCGTTATCTGATATATGGGCTTGTTTAAAAGATATTCTTCACGCTCGCGGATCTGCGCTCCCGTCGTGTTCCGGGACAGCCTTCCGCGCATCATGCCTTCGACCGCGTTTGCGATTCGGCCGTACTGTTCCCGCATCCTTTCATCCCCGAAGCCTCCCTTCTGCCGGCCGGCCGGGTTTCGCCCGCGAAAGTTAAAAAGCATCATGCCCATGCCGCCTGATGAATCGGAATTCGCCATTTCTTCAAGAAAGATACTGACAAGCTCTTCCGGGCTTTTTTCGAAGATGAGATTGCCGGGAAGGGAGTCGAGAAAATCGGCAAGCGACTTCTCCAGCGCCGTAACCTGATCGTGCGGCATGCCGGTATCCTGAATGATCTCACGCGAGCTTAGTTCTCTGAACGCGCCGACGACCTCGGCCTGGGCGTCGTTTTTGAAGCTGAAAAAATCATCGAAGCATTTGTCGAAGATGGGGATATCGGTGTAGTCCTTTATCAGGCAGGTCTTCAGGGTCTGCTTAAAGGCGTTTTTTTCCAGGATCTGAATGTGGGGCAGGGCCGTGAACAGGGACAGCACCTCGTCGGCGGAGATCGCAATGGTCGCGTCCCTGAGGACATCGATAAAGTCGTACAATTTGCTTTCAAGAGCGGCGGTTTCCGCCATATGGCCTCTGCTCAGTGCACAAAGATGCTGCGGGAATTATCTTTTGCCTGCTCGATGTCTTTTTCGTATTTGAGGATCAGATTCAGGGTCTCCACGGCGACGTCGTGCGTAAGCTCCTGTATGCCGAGGATGACGAGCGCCCGCGCCCAGTCCAGGGTTTCGCTGATGCTCGGCTCCTTCTTGAGCTGAAGCTCCCTGATCTTATGCACGGCTTCCACGACGTCCGAGCGGAGCTTGCCGCCGCATTCCGGAACCTTGAGGGCGACGATCCGCTCTTCAAGCTCGCGGGTCGGATAGTCGATGTAGAGATGGAGGCACCGGCGCTTCAGGGCGTCGGACATCTCACGGGCGTTGTTTGACGTAAGGAATACGCACGGCTTTTTGCCGGCCCGGATGGTGCCGATCTCGGGGATGCTCACCTGGAAGTCCGAGAGCACCTCGAGGAGGAAGGCCTCGAACTCCGAATCGGATTTGTCGATCTCGTCGATCAGCAGGAGCGCACGGTTTTCACCCGATATGGCCTTGAGTACCGGCCGGGGGAGAAGGAACTTATTTGAAAAGAAAACGTCGTCCTCCTTTGAGAGGCGGTCCACGGCCTTCGCGAGCGTCTTCTCATTTTTCATGATCGCTGAAAGCTTGTCCTTGAGGATCTGGGTGTACAGGAGCTGCTTGGCGTATTCCCACTCGTATAGGGCCTTGGACTCGTCCAGCCCCTCGTAGCACTGGAGGCGTATAAGATCCAGGGAAAGCGCGCCCGCGATGCTTTTGCCGAGCTCCGTTTTACCCACGCCCGCCGGGCCTTCGACCAGAATCGGCTTTTCCATCTTCAGCGACAGGTACACCGTGGTGGCTATGTCTTCCGAAGCGATGTACTTCTGCCCTGCCAGGCCCTCGATGGTGCTTTTAATGCTGTCGAACATGCGGATAGTGTCGATGCGGGGGATGCTGTTGGCAAGGAATTTATTTCTTCTTCTTCTCCAACAGCGCCCTGACCTTCAGCGGCAGGCCGAATATCCGCAAGAATCCGGTAGCGTCCTTCTGGTCGTACAGGGTGCCCTCGTCAAAGGTCGCGATGCCGGGATCGTACAGGGTGTTCGGCGATCTGCGTCCGACGACCGCGCAGCTCCCTTTATAGAGCTTCACGCGGACGAAGCCGGTGACGTTCTTCTGCGTCGCGTCCACAAAAGCGTCCAGCGCCTCACGCTTCGGGGTGAACCAGAGCCCGTAGTATACGATTTCCGCGTATTCGTGCGCGAGCCGGTCTTTTAAATGCTGGGTCTCCCGGTCAAGGGTAATAGATTCGAGATCGCGGTGCGCGATATGGAGCACGGTACCGGCAGGCGTCTCGTACACGCCGCGGGACTTGATCCCCACGAGTCTGTTCTCGACGATATCGACGCGGCCGATCCCGTTCTCGCCCGCGAGCCTGTTCAGCCTCTTCATCAGCTCGACCGGCTTTAAATCCTTTCCGTCCAGGGAGACCGGCACTCCCCGGTCAAACCCGATCTCCACATACGCGGGTTTGTCCGGAGCCTTCTCAGGGGATTTGGTGAGTATGAACATGCTTTCGTCCGGCTCCCGGTACGGGTCTTCCAGTATCCCGCCCTCGTATGATATGTGCATGATGTTTCGGTCCATGCTGTACGGCTTGTCGCGGGTTACGGGAACCGGTATGTCGTGCTTTTTCGCATAGTCAAAGAGCTTTGAGCGCGAGTTCAGCTCCCATACGCGCCAGGGTGCGATTATCGCAAGCTCCGGCGCCAGCGCCATGTACGCCATCTCGAACCGGACCTGGTCGTTCCCCTTTCCGGTCGCGCCGTGGCAGACCGCATCGGCTCCCTCTTTAAGGGCGATCTCCACCTGCCGCTTTGCGATGATGGGGCGCGCCAGAGAGGTACCCATGAGATATCGGTTCTCGTATATCGCGTTTGCCTTTATGGCCTTGAACACGTATCCGGTGACGAACTCCTCGGCCAGGTCCATAATATAGCATTTACTTGCGCCGGTTTTTTTCGCCTTTTCTTCGAGGCCGTCAAGCTCCTCCTCCTGGCCTATATCAGCCACAAAGGCGATGACCTCGCAGCCGTGGGTCTCAATCAGCCATTTGAGGATGATCGAGGTATCCAGGCCCCCGGAATAGGCGAGAACGACTTTTTTTATATTCATAAAAACACCTCTGTTATTTACTCCCGTCAGCCGAAGGCAGCGTGGTAAATATAAATCATTAATCCTGGTATTGCAACAGGTCTAATGCACTACCAAGAGTGTTTTTCTTAATTATTTTTTCAATGAAAAAAACAGCAATACCGGCTCATGAGCCGGTATTGAATAATGAAGAGCCTGCCCCGCTTCTTCTACTGCAATTTCCTTAATTCCTTTTTAAGAATCTTGCCCACTACCGTTTTAGGCAGCGAAGGCAGGATGGCAATCTCTTTCGGGAGATAGAAGCTTTTGAGTTTGGTTTTGCAGAATTCCATTATTTCTTCCGTTGTCGCCTTTTCCCCCGGCTTTAAGGTTACAAAGGCCTTGATTGCCTCGCCATAGACATCGTCTTTTATGCCGATGACCGCAGCCTCGGCAATACTGGGATGGGCATAGAGAGCTTCCTCTATGGTGCGCGGCGATATGTTTTCCCCGCCCTTGATGATAATATCCTTTTTGCGGTCGGTAATGAAGAAGTAACCGTCCTTGTCAACATACCCGATATCGCCCGTATAGAGCCAGCTGTCCTTGATAACCTCGGCCGTTTCCTTCGGCATGTTCCAATATCCCTTCATGACCATCGGGCCCCGGATGACGATCTCTCCCTCTTTGCCGTGCGCAATATCCTTTCCGTTTTCATCGAAAATTTTCATTTCGATGCCTATGTTAGGAATGCCGATGGAACCGACTTTTTTCATACCATCGAGCGGATTAACGCACGCATTTGCGCCGGCTTCCGTAAGCCCCCAACCTTCGGCAATTTCGCGGTTGTATCTATCTTTAAATTGTTTCCAGGTCTGCATCGACAAGGGAGCGGAGCCGCAGATGAAGTTTTTTACCGAACTTATGTCATATTTGGCGTAATCGGGAAACAGAAGCATGTAGATGTACATCGTAGGCACCGCGGAGAGGGTCGTTACCTTGTGCTTATCAATGGCCGCAAAGAGCTGCTCCAGGTTGAACTGCCGCAAAATGACTGTTTTACCATGCGTACGCATGTATCCGGTGTTCATGGTCGCCACGCCGTAAGAATGGCAAAGAGGGAGAACGGCCATGTTCACCGTATCCATCGGAAGCTTCGTCGCGTCCTGCCCGCACTTGGCGGTATAATAGAGCCCGTAATGGGTGAGCATTACGCCTTTCGGTTTGCCGGTCGTACCGGAGGTATAGATGAGTACGGCGATGTCATCGTCGGCTGTTGGGACCAATTCCAATTTGTCGGAACTCTCGTCAACGAGCTTTGAATAATGGAGCGTCCCTTCAACCGGATTGGGAGAGACCAGAATAATGTTTTTGACTCCGGGCGCAGTGGCCATTGCGGCCCTGACCTGATTGATATAATCCGGGGAGCTTATGACCGTATTGGCGCCGGAATCCTGATAAATGAAGCTCGTTTCTGTAGGAGCGACCAGGTAATTGATCGGCACGGCGATTGCGCCGATTCTCCATATGGCTTGAAATGCATTGAAGACCTCCGGACAGTTGGGGCATTGTATAATGACCCTATCGCCCCGCTGCACTCCCAGTTTTTTCAAGGCGTTTCCCAATTTTCTGGCTGCACGATCCATCTGCATATTGGTAAATTCCTGCCCTTCGAACATGACGCTTACATGCTCTCCAACTTCTAAACTTTTTAAAGCTAATTCTGCAATATTCATATCGTAGCTCCTTAATTATTTTTTTCCAAAGTAGTAGAGTTATTGTTAAATTCCATAATCAGCGATTTTCACGAGGCGGTCTAATAATCCCCTCAATCCCCCAAAGGGCGACTTAAAAAAGCTGAAAATGATTATGATTAGTTATACAACAACTCTAATATCTGTTTTAATTTTTGCAACAAATATTTCGTCGTTCAGGAAAATGGTTGGTTACGGTCATCTGCGCATAAGCGCGCACATGATTGCTTTCTGCACGTGCATCCTGTTTTCGGCCTGGTCAAACACGATCGACCGGTCTGAATCGAGGATATCGCCTTCGATCTCCTCGTCCCTATGGGCCGGGAGGCAGTGCATGACCATGCAGTTTTTTTTACAGGAGGCCAGCAGGTTCTTCGTGATTTTATATTTTGACAGGATTTTTTTCTTTTTCGCCGCCGCCTGTTCCTCGCCCATGCTGATCCAGACGTCGGTATATACATAATCTGCGTCCTTGACCGCTTTGTGAGGGTCGGGAGTGATTTCCAGGCTTGAACCGGACGCGGACGCAAGCCGCTGCGACTCTTCGATCACCGACGCATCCGGCGTATAATCCGACGGGCATGCGACTGATATGTTCACGCCGAGAAGGGCGGCGCACTGGATAAGCGAGTTGGCCACGTTGTTGCCGTCTCCGACATATGCCAGGGTCACGCCTGACAGGCTCTCTTCGCGCTCGTAGATCGTAAAGAAGTCGGCCAGCGCCTGGCACGGGTGGAAGGTGTCGGAAAGGCCGTTGATGACCGGGATGGACGCGCTGTTTGCCAGCTCGACCACGTTTTGATGGGAGAATGTCCGTATCATGATCCCGTCGACATACCGGGACAACACTCTGGCGGTGTCCACGATCGTCTCGCCGCGCTTGAGCTGGATGTCGTTGCCGTCCAGAAACAGGGCATGGCCGCCGAGCTGTGATATGCCGGTCTCGAACGACACCCTCGTCCTGGTGGAGCTTTTCTCGAAAATCATGGCCAGGGATTTCTTGTTGAGCAGATTGGGGTGTTTTCCCCTGGCCGCATTTTTTTTAAGCCGCGCGGCGAACCGGAAAATCTGCATGATCTCGTCCCTCGTCAGATCGGTTATGCTGACGAGGTCTTTTGTTTTCAGCCTAGGGATTCGCACCTGGACCACCTTCCTCCCGGAACGTAGATTCAAGGATCTTCATGCCGGCCCGGGCGGCCTCCGGCGTGATGTTCAGGGGAGGCATGATTCTTATGACCTTTTCCGCCGTGCAGTTTATAATAAGTCCCTTGTCCAGGGCTTTTGACACGAGACGGGCTCCCGGCTTGGTGAGCTCAATTCCGATATGGAGCCCCATGCCGCGGACCTCGGCGATGAAATCTACTTCACTCTTAAGATGGTTCAGGCGGTTGAGGAAAAACCGGCTTAGCCTGTTGACGTTTGCCAGAAAGCTTTTTTTACCCACCTGCTTCAGCACCGCAGAAGCGGCTGCGCAGGCAAGATGGTTTCCTCCAAACGTTGAGCCGTGGCTTCCCCGCGGAAAGTAGGCGGCCAGGAAATCTTTCGCGTGGATCGCGCCGACCGGCACGCCGTTTCCCAGCCCCTTGGCGAGCGATATGATATCCGGGGACAGATTGAAATGCTGAAAGGCGAACAGGGCGCCGGTTCTTCCGATGCCGGTCTGCACCTCGTCGATGATCGTGAGCACCCCCTTTGTACCGCAGAGATCGAATATCTCGCGGACGAATGCCGGATCCGCGATCACGATCCCGCCCTCGCCCTGGATGAGCTCAAGCATGACGGCGCAGATGTTTTTGTTTTTTTTCAGCGCTTTCCGGAACTTCCCGATATCATTAAAGGGAAGATAGGTAAAGCCCGGCACCAGGGGGCCGAAGCCCTCATGTATCTTTTTCTGGGCTGTTGCCGACATGCCGCCGTACGTCCGGCCGTGAAATGAGTTCGTGAAGGTCACGATCTCGTATCTATTTTTATGAAGGGAAAGACCGTACCGGCGCGCAAGCTTGATGGCCGCTTCATTGGCCTCGGTGCCGCTGTTTGCAAACAGGGTCTTGCCGGGAAACGAGAGCTTCGCAAGAAGCCCGGCAGCCTCGTTCTGCTCCCTGTTGTAATACCAGTTCGAGGTGTGCAGGAGGCTGTCGATCTGGCGGTGCAGGGTTTTCCGGTACTCCTTGTTGCCGTGGCCGAGGTTCGTCACGGCTATGCCGGAAAAAAAGTCGATGTACCGTTTATCGTCCTGATCGTATAAAAAAGAGTCCTTGCCCCTGACGAAGCAGACGGGGAGGCGGTCGCCGTAGTTCTGGAACAGGCACTGTTTGTCCTCGGAAATAATTTTTTTTAACTTTTTGGAGCCCATAATCCATTTTCCCGGCCGCAGTTTTTAATGCGCCCTTGGCGGATACAAAAAATAAAAATCGGGAACGATCCCGATTACGTGATGAGCCGATACTGATTTAATACAACGATCATCTGCATATTCTAAAAAGTTGATATATTAGTCAAGAAATTAATTTATGCCCTTTTGAAAAGATATTGACTATTTGTTTTGGTCGACTTAGGATCGCACCCGGCTTTTGGAAGTGCCCATAATTTTATGAAAGGGGTTAACCATGAAAAGGCGGAAGCGGATAATCATAGATAAAAAATTTCAGTTCAAAACCACTTTTTCAATCATCGGCCTGGTAACCTTGCTGGCCGCCATTATCGTAGCTGCCATTGCGATCAGCGTGGTCTATAACAATCACCGGATTGAGCGGATCAATGTAATGGAGGATACTATCGTCCAATACCTTCAGGTGAAAAGCATAATGCGGAAATCCGCTGATCTTGATGAAAAAGCGATGAAACAGATCGCCGTCAACCACAGCGGCAACATGAAGGCGATGTCGGCGATGATCAGATATAACAAGATTCTGCTTGCGTTTCTTATCGTTTTCGTAATCGGCCAGGGCGTAATACTGTTTCTGGTGTTGATCAGGAAGACGCATCAGATAGCCGGCCCCGTATACGTCATGACCGGCTACCTTCAGGATATGATAGCAGGAAAATATCCGACAACACGGAGCCTCAGAAAAAAGGATGAGCTTCAGAATTTTTATTCCCTTTTCTGTAAAATGCTCGATGCCGCGCGGAATAAAGACAAGAAATGATAATCCTCACCGGTTATCTGCCGCCCATTTCTTTCAACAGCGACTCGACGACTTCAGCCACCACCGGGTCCTTGGAATTTTTACAGTACACGGAATAAGGAATAGGGGGGATGATCTTCAGGTTGAAGATCTTGTAATAATTTGTTCTGAACTGAAGATCGTACCGGTCCTGGATTTTATTGAAGTAAAACTCGCTCATCTGAGTTGAAGGGGGATCGGGATCGAAAAATTGCACCGTGTAGCCGCTTCCGGAATGGTTGATGTCAAAGCCCTCTTCAAGCTTGTAGAGAAGCGAGTCCAGGGACTGCATCTTATATGAGTAATTATCGCGAAAGATCTTTCCCTCTATTATATCTTTTTTCAGCTGTGCTATGTTTTCAGTAAAAAACTGCGATGAGCATCTTCTTATCTTTTTGAACTGGCCGATGTCCGGATAATATTCGTATATTTTATCGATCGTATTGTCGCTGTTCTCATCAATGAGATGGACGATAAGCCTTTTTCTGCCCGTGAAATCGCCGATAATTATTGATGTTGAATTTCCGATGGACTGAAGAAAGAAGTAATTTCTATAATCGGGCGGATTGGGGAATAAACTCAGCCGCTCGTTTGAAATGGGTTCAATGTAGAAAGCTTCACCGGCTCCCCACACAATCGTCCCCACAAGAACAAAAACCCCCGCCAAAACCCGTGCTCTTATTTTATTCATAGCCTGCTTTTCGCACTCCTCTGCCTATGCTGCTAACTTCTGCCCACATCTCATTCTCTCATGCCCCCCAACCCCCCATAGGGGGGCTTACGTTCACCTGCAAGTCAACTCATTTGACAGAAGCTTCTAAGTCCCCCTCAGGGGGATTTAGGGGGCCAACGCGTAAGATGTGGGTAAAGGTTAGCCCTATGCTGCGCTACAGGTATATCCAGCCCGTGCCCCTAGACTCAAGCGAGTGTATGCAAATATTAATAATTTGTCAAATTAATTATGAGGTGACAATCCCCGTCGCCCGATAATCCGACATAACATGCTTGTTATAACTTAAGTTGGACGAATTTTGTATCCAACCGACTTTAACAGCTCTACTGCTGAACAGGTAATAACGAGATATAAATCCGCCCGGCTCGAGTTACCAGTGGAATCCGATTCCGCAAAACACGGCGATAAGCTGGAGCGGCTTCCCTTTGAAAAACGCATGTTTATACGACGATCCGAACTGCAATTACACCGCATCAGGTCGAATATTCAGAATTGATCTTTACGTAGTCGACCGATATGTCGGTCGTGAGCATCGATGCTTCCGATCTCCCCAGGCCTATGTCGACCGTAACGGAAAAGGCATTGTTCCGCATTATGTCAACGAGTGAATTACTGTTGAAATCCGCGGGCGTACCCTTTACCAGCAGGGGCATGTCGTTGAAGTATATGGAGAGCGCGGATTCCTCCACCGCGGCCCCGGAATATCCGGCAGCAGCGGCGATCCTTCCCCAATTCGGGTCGTTTCCGAAGAACGCGGTCTTAACCAAAAGGGACTCGGCGATTGCCCGCGCGATCGCGGAGGCGTCGGTCTTGGAGCGTGCGTTTTTAACTATTATCCTGACCGATTTCGTGGTTCCTTCCCCGTCGGCGATGAGCATTTCGGAAAGCCGGGCAAGGAGGTCATGGAGCGCCTCCTCGAAATTTCGCAGACCGTGCTCATCGGAAAGCGGGGCGTCGGACAGCGGCGACAGGATCAGCGCGGTGTCATTGGTCGACATGTCGCCGTCAATGGTGATCGTGTTCAGCGTCGTATCGACGCATCTGCGGAACGCGGCATCGAGGTAGGACTTCGGCACCGGCGCATCGGTTATTATGAAACAGAGCAGCGTGGCCATGTTCGGCGCTATCATGCCGGCGCCCTTGGCCGCGCCCGCGATGCGGAATTCCCCCTGTCTGGTTTCAAAGGAAACGCATGCCTGCTTCGGCACGGTGTCGGTTGTTATGATGGTCCGGGGGATGAGCCCGCCGCTCTCGGGGGTGAGCGCGGAGACGAGCGCGGGATGGGAGCCCATCATTTTTTCAACCGGGAGCTGCCGGCCGATGATGCCGGTCGAGGCCATGAGCACCGATTCCGGAGGGACTCCTGTCCGCTCTGCGATGTCGCGAGTGAGTTTTTTTGCGTTCAGGTATCCGTGATCCCCGGTGCAGGCGTTTGCGTTGGTGGCGTTGGCGAGGATCGCCTTGATCGGCCCGTTGATTCTCTCCCTGCACAGCTTCACCGGTGCGGCCGCGATCTTATTGGTGGTGAAGACGCCCGCCGCGTTGCATAGGCCTTCGGACACGATAAGGCAGTAATCCAGCCTGCCGTCATACCGTATCCCGCACTCTACCGCCGAGAAGCGGTACCCCGGAACCTTTTCTAGTCCTCCGCTCAAGTATTTCATGTATGTTCCCCATTTTCTCAT